>Ga0187865_1000109_pt1 | contig 109174 bp, 108 predicted proteins | sample June2016WEW_11_1_2_FD_132989 | JGI IMG/M metagenome (GOLD analysis project Ga0187865, IMG submission 132989) | Peatland microbial communities from SPRUCE experiment site at the Marcell Experimental Forest, Minnesota, USA - June2016WEW_11_100 | ecosystem: Environmental > Terrestrial > Soil >... | reverse complement strand
GTTGCACATGTATTTTGCCACTGCGAGGTCGTGAGTGATCAGCAGCACGGTCAGGTTGAGCTCCTTCTGCATCTGGAGCAGCATGTCCATTATCTGGGCCCTGACCGAAACGTCGACCATGGCCACGGGCTCGTCCGCCACGACGTAGTCTGGCTTGACCACCAGCGCCCTGGCAATTACGACCCTCTGCCGCTGCCCTCCGCTCAGTTCCTGAGGATACCTGTCGTAGAAGGTTTCTGGCGGCGAAAGCCCCACCCTTTCAAGCATGGCGTTGACAGTCTGCTTCAACTTATCCCGTGGCAGTCTGTCAAGGTATCTCAGCGGCTCGGCGATCGCGTCTCCGACCGTCATCTTCGGATTGAGCGATGACATCGGGTCTTGGTAGATGAGTTGGACCCGTCTTCTGAACTTCCTGAGCTGATTCTTCTTTATCGAAAACAGGCTGACGCCGTCAACCGAAACCAGGCCTTCAGTGGGCTGAGCCAGCGCCAGGGTGAGCCTCCCAATCGTCGTCTTCCCGCTGCCCGACTCCCCGACAAGCCCATAGATGTCTCCCTTCTCGACGGTCAGGTCGACGCCGTCGACTGCCTTCACATATTCAGTACTCCTCGAGAAGAGCTGGGCGATGAAGCTCTTCTGCACTGGGAAGTATTTCTTCAGCTTCTTGACTTCGACGAAACCCAATTTCATCACTTCCTGTTAAGCAGGTGGCACGCGGCCATGGCTTCCTCTCCAGTCGAAAGCAATTTGGGTTCTTCACCATAGCACATGGCGAAAACGTACTGACAGCGAGGATGGAATGGGCATCCCTTAGGAGGGTTTGTAAGGTCTGGGGGAGAGCCCGGGATGACCTTCAGTACCCGCCTCCCTGCCTCTACGGTGGGAATAGACTGCAGCAGCGCCTGCGTGTAGGGGTGTTTCGGTTCCTCGAATATCTTCAATGTGGGAGCCACCTCGGCTATCTTCCCAGAGTACATCACCGCGACCCTGTCAGCCATCTGGGCGACGATTCCCATGTTGTGGGTGATGAGGATCAGAGAGAGCGAGTACTTCTCCTTCAGGTCCTTGAGCAGTTGCAATATCTGTGCCTCGACTATCACGTCAAGGGCCGTCGTCGGCTCATCTGCGATAATCAAGTGAGGGTTCAGGGCCAAGGCCAAGCCGATCATCACCCGCTGCCTCATTCCGCCGCTGAACTGGTGAGGATAGTCGTTAATCCTCGAGGGTGAGATGCCGAGGTCACGCATTATTGCCTCAGTACGCTTGATTGCCTCTTCCCCGTTCACGGAAGGTTCGTGCGTCCTGATGTACTCGACGAAGTGGCTCCCTATCTTCTTGACTGGGTTGAGTGAAGTCATGGGGTCCTGGAAGATCATCGCAATCCTGCTACCACGGATCCTTCTCATCTCGCCTTCTCTGAGAGAGGAGGTCTCTCTCCCTTCAAAGAAAATCTTGCCCGACCAGCGAGCCGGTGGGTTCCGCAGGAGCCCCATCACAGCGAAACCCAGCGTCGACTTGCCCGAGCCAGACTCCCCTACTATGCCGAGGGTCTCCCCTTTCTTTAGTTCTAGGGAAACCCCCTGGACAGCCTTCGCTGTCCCCCTGTCAGACGCGAACTCGACGTACAGATTCTCCATCCGCAGTATCGAGCCGGTGGTGATAGTCTTGGACGCCATTCTATCTCAGCTTGGGATTGGTCCTTTCAGCATAGCCTTCACTTATCAACGAGAACCCGAGGGTCGTGACTAGGATCATCAGGCCCGAGAATGCTATGACCCACCACGCGCCGGAGAGGACCGTGGACCTGCCGTAGTAGAGGTCGACCCCCCAGTCAGGCCTCGTGAGGTCCCCGACACCTATGAAGTCCAGGCCCGCTGTTATCAGGATGGCGTCTGCGAAGTTGATGGTGGCCACCGTGACGACGGATGGAATTATGTTCGGCCATATGTACTTGCGGATGATTGCCAAATGCCCTGCTCCGGAGGACCTAGCAGCATCGACGTAGGGGAGCTCCTTGACTGTCAGAGTCTGGCTCCTGACCACTCTGAAGTAGCTGGGCACGTAGACAACCGCAATGGCCAGTGCATAGACGAAGACGCTTGTCCCGAAGACGATCACTATGATCAGAGCAAAGATGAGGCTGGGAAAGGCGTAGATGCTGTCAAGAACGAGTGTGACAACCCTGTCGACCATTCCGCCCCTGTAAGCCGAGAGTAGTCCGAGCGGAATGCCCACGGCCATACAGAAGATGACTGCCAAGACCGCTACGACGAGAAGGAAGCGACCTCCCCAGACCACCCTTGCCAGCATGTCTCTGGCGCCGATGTCAGTTCCAAGCGGGTGCTGAGGAGACGGTGGGGAGTCGACCTTCGTTCCGAGGTAGGTGGGGTTCTGTGTTCCAAGGAAGGGCGCAAGGACACTCATTGCAACGACGAAGACTACCATGGCGAGGCCAGCCAGCATGAAGCCTCTGCCTGAGCCCTTGCCCACAAGAGGTGCGAACAACCTGCCGGCAACGCTGAAGCGATCACTCTTCTTCACAATCTCACCCTCGGATCCAGGTAGGCGTAGAGAATGTCGATGAGGAGCGCGACCGTGGCGATAAGGATCGCAATGAAGACTACTGCTCCTTGGATGGCAGTGTAGTCGAGGTAGTTGACCCTGTCGACAAGGAACCGACCGAGGCCGTCGATGTTGAACTCGGTCTCGGTAAGAACAGCGCCGCTGAGCAGAAGGGCGAACTGGAGCCCCATCACGGTCACGACTGGGAGAAGGGCGTTCCTCAGGGCGTAGCCGTAGACGACGGTCCGGCCCTTGAGCCCCCTCGCACGGGCGGCCGTCACGTAGTCCGCCCGCAGCGTTTCTAGCATGTTGGTCCGGGTTATCCTGATGAAGACGCCCGATATGACGAGACCCAATGCGGTGGCAGGAAGGATGAGATGGCTAACGGAGTCAACGAAGGCGGACAGGTTCCCGGCCAGGACGCTGTCGACAGTGTAGAGTCCTGTCTGTATGTGTACGGATCCAATCGTCAGACCCTGTGGTACTTGGCATCCCGGACACAGCCGCCCACTAGTGGGAAGCCAGTGCAGATACACGCCGAAGATCAGCTGGAAAATGAGACCCAGGAAGAACACAGGCCACGAGTAGAGGAGGATCCCTATCACCTTGACCGCCCCATCTGTCACTGAACCGCGCTTCGTGGCGCCAAGGGAGCCGAGCACGATCCCCACTACGACAGCGATTAGGAAGGCGTAGAGGGTCAATTCGATCGTTGCGGGGAACCTCGAAACAATCTGGGCGGACACTGGCTGAAAGTCGACCATTGAAAGGCCGAGGTTACCCCTGAACAGTCCCACGAAATACTCCGCGAACTGCACATAGAGCGGCTTGCTGAGTCCGAGCGAACGCTCACACGTAGCGAGATCCTGCGGGTCCAGGTTGTGCTCGAACTTCAGAAGGCAGGGGTTGCCAGGGAGGACGCGAATCAGAAGGAAAACGACGCTAAGAAGAATGAGGACAAGTGGGATAGTAAGCAGGACCCTGATGATAACGTAGTCCCTAAGTCCCAAACAAAAAGGGAAGGAAGCCTGGGGGTATAAAGCCTACCCAGGCTCATATTGGTTAGGTAGTCTCCTGAAGCAGCCAGTATCTGAAGTTGGTTGTTACGTCTAGGACGATGCCCGATACCTTTGGACTGCTGACTGCTACCGAGGTCCCCTGGAACAGGGGCACGACGGGTGCAGCCTGAGCGACTATGTTCTGGAGCTGGGTGTACATTGTTGAGAGTTGCGTCGAGGACGACGTTCCCGCAATCTGTGTTAACAGGTTGGTCGCTGTTGAGTTGATCCAGTTAGTGCTGAGGAACCCTATGCCATCAGCTGGGAAGAACGGAAGTGAGTAGTCATAGGGGTCCAGGTAGTCCGGATACCACCCGTAGATATACAACTGTAGTTGGTCGGCCTTAGTGCTGGCCTTGTAGGTGGACCAAGGTGAGGACGCCAAGGTGACCGTTATCATTCCTGTCGCCTCGAGGGACTGTTTGACCGCTGTTGCAATAAGGTCGGTCGACGTGTAGTGCCCTGTCGGGTAGGTGAGGGTAATGCTTAGCTTGTTGGTCGTGCTGTACTCTGCCTCCGTCAAAAGACTCTGGGCCTTTGCGATGTTGGCATTGCCGTAGTCCGTTTTGAATGCGTCCGTGTGGTATATCATGCCATTTGGAATCATGCTGTAGAGGGGGTCGGCCAGGCCGAGGAAGACTGTGTTGTCTATTAGAGTCCTGTTGACCGCCGCGGCTACCGCCTCTCTTACGAGTTGGTTCGAGAATGCGGGGTTCAGCTCATTGAAGACCAGGTACTGGATGAAAGTCCCGGGACCCTTCCAGACCTTGACCGCGCTATTCGTTTCGTAGGACTGGACGTCGGTGGCTGCCAGTTGTCTGTAGGCCACGTCTACCTCGCCATTCGTCATGGCGAGAGCAAGCGCGGACGAGTCAGAGTACATCTTGATGATTATGTTCTGTGTCTTGGGCCATCCGTTAGAATAGTTCCAGTAGTTCGGGTTGGCTGTGAGGTCTATTTCGACGTCCTTCCCTGCGGACCTCTGCCAGGATGTCAATGTGTAGGGGCCGAGCTGGTTCGGATTCTCGGTAGTCACGGTACCCGTGTAGTTGATGACGCCTGTGTTGGTACCTGGGTGGGGGTGGGTCGGCATGGTCGCGAGCTTGGGCTCGACCGGATACATCGTAGCGAATGCCATCATGCCGAGGAATGCTGTGAAAGGATAATTCAACTTGAATTGGACCAAGTACTGTCCTAGCACCTTGGTGCTGTTGATGACACCGCAGCACTGCGCCCCTGTGCCACCGATTCCTGCACCGACGAACGGACCAGCGGCCTCTTGAATGGCGAACTGCCTGTCGACCGAATACTTGACATCGGTCGCGTTGAACTTGGTCCCATCCGCGAATTTCACGCCCTGTCTGAGCGTGAAGTTCCAGACGGTCCCATCAGCAGAGGCGGACCATGAAGTGGCCAGGGCTGGAACGTATTGGGACGTCCCGGGCCTGTAGTCGACGAGCCCATCGCCTAGGTTCTGGATGATGTTGATGCCGAAGTAGTCGTAGGCATCGGCCGGGTCGATCGTAGTCTGGACGCTGTCAGTGGTTCCGATTATTATCGTGTTCTTGTACGTGGGTGAAGTCGAACTCGTGTGAGATGAAGTGGTGGACGAGGTCTTAGACGGACCGCCCACCGCATAGTACGCGGCCACTGCTGCGACGACCAATACTACGACGATGACGCCGACGATGACGGCTTGACTAATTGCTCTTCTTTGATAAGATTCTACAATCATTTTCAAGCGCCTTGAAGCTCAGGGCGCTGATAAAAGGGTTCGCAACCTCTCAAATTACCGATTGGGAGAGTGCCAGAATGCAGCAGCATGCTTGATCTTGAGCGAGATGGTTTCCATGAGAGGGAGTTCAGCGCGAAGCCAGAGGCAGGTCGAGGACGGTGAGGAGCCCGGGCATCGCGTTCCCGACCCTCTCGAGAGCGTGAACAACCAGGGCCACCGTGGCCGAATCGCCAAAGACCCCCCTCTCGAACCTGAGCTTGATGATCGGATCGCCCTTCACCTCGACTACGTCGAAGTCGGCCGATGTCATCGACATCTCCAAGTCAAGCCTAATCTGACAGGACCCGGCCGTCCCCTCAGCGAACTGTCTCACACCCATGACGTAGTCTTCCGACCCCAGGATGGGGAAGACACCGTGCTTCAGTCCTTCAAGCTTCATGCCCAAGGACAACGCAATCAGGTGCGCCGATTCTATGAGGCCGACGTGCCCGAGCCTCCCTTCCTGCATCTCCTTCTCGAACTTCTCCCTTGTCAGCCCAACTCCGGTCTTCGCCTGGAGCTGGCGCCGGCGTCTGCTGACGTCGACCGACCTGACAACATGAATGCTGGTCGGGCTCTTACTCGCAGAGGCGGCGACGGCCGGCACCCAGTCCATGACGAAACCTGGGTTCACACCCACACCCACAATCGTCACGCGCTTCTCCTTAGCCAGGACGTCGAGGGTCCTTGCTGCCTCCTCGCTCGCGGACTCAGGGTAGGCCATCTCCTCAGAGGTGGTCACAATGTCGAGACCGGCCGAAGCCGCGATGACCAGATCTTCCATTGTATCGGCGATTCTCGATTTCGTGGAGAAGACCGCTGCCTCGGCCTCCGCAAGCTGGAGGTCCCCGAGCGACGCGGAGACCCTTACTCCAAGAGGCAGGCCGGTCAATTCTGCGACCGTCCTCCCGACCTTGCTGGGATCGCTGTCGACGACTCCCACTATCTGGTGCGACCTGTCAAGCAGATACTTCAGAATTTCAGTGCCAATGGCGCCCATCCCGCAGAGGACGACCTTGACCACGACCGATCCGACGCGTTCACGGTCTTATTAACAGATGCCCGGAGCACGGCCACGTTCGGACGCCCTCGGCTATCTGCTCAGAGGCTGTGACGGGTGGCGATGCCGTCAATGGCGAAACGCGGAGCGTTGACTCCAGGAGACAAAGGAGTACTGCCTGCGATGACGGAGAGACGGGAGTCTCCTACTTCGCAATCTTCATGAATTGGAGGCCGAGCGTAAGACCCCGGTCAGTTGCTCGATAGTACCTCGCTCTAGTGGAGGCCGAAATCGGTTCCACAAGTCCCTCAGCGCAGAGTTCCGCGAGGGCGCGGCTGACATGGCTTACGTGTTTCCTCTCAATTGAGGCCAGTTCGGTCGGGGTCATGGGTCCTCTTGACAAATGAACCAGTACCTTACTGCGGACCTCGCTCTTGGAGACGAACGCGGTTAGTCGCCCGGACCCATTCAGCGACATGCGCGGCCAAAAAACCTCGACTTTGGTTATATTAACGTTACCAAACGAGGTTCTGTCTAATTATCGTTGGGCGGAGGGTTTCCTTCGGACTGTCCAAAATCGTTGGGTGGGCTTCACCGTAGGGCATCCTTGTCAGGCATTTCTTGGTCTATCTTCACGGCAGGGGGCGTCCATCCACAATTCGTGCAACTGATTTGGACGGTGCGCTCGTCTATGTCCTTGGCCTTGAAGCTGGTAGAGCCGCACTTGGGGCAACGATTCATCGGTATCTCTTCTCTTTCCACTCGTGCCCGCACTCGTCGCCCTGGGTTCTCTTAATTCTTCGGGTCATTCGTGAGGGCGTTAACTGTCGGGTCACAGGTAGCTGGCGACTACACGTTTTTGTGAACACGGGGCGTGATTCCTGAGTTCTGATAGTCTCCGTTATGGCCGCAGTATAGATGGCAGTTCTCGGGTTCGCCAGTGCAGAGAATTACGGGCGATATGCGGCTGCCGTGGTGCGCCTCCCAACAACCCCATCCTTCGTTTCGGCGATTGTTAGCCCGAGCGAGTTTCTTCCCACAGCACTCGCACCTGCCATTTGCGTCCTCAAAGGCTGCCTCAATTTCATCTTGGTCAAATTCGTAGATGTTAGGCACGAACCATGAACATATGCATAGGCATCTTGTTAGTTTTTCGGGTCATGGAGCCTGTATGGGAAGACTCCGCTCCGAGATTATTTCCCAGACGCCCCCCGCGTGCTTCTTGACATATCCCCAATGTGCTAGGTTGTCCAACCTCTCCTCGACGGTGAAGTGCAGAGAGTACTCAGGGTGCTTCTTGAGAATCAGTCTTATGACTTGTTCGGCCGTCGCCTTTCCGCCTAACTCCCTGAGCAGTTCGTAGACCATCTCTTGGCTCATACCGAATGACATCTTATACTTCTTGAACGGTTCGACCACCTCTATCTCCACGAGATGACCAGGGAAGACGTGGTGCCTGACGAAGAGACTTCTCATCCCCCTGATTCTTCCGTCGTCGTTGTCATACATGTGCAGGGTCGTCTCACCATTGGCTTCGATAGAGATTTCATTCCGTCTTATCAGTGCGTTGAACTTGGGGAAGGCATTCCGCATTGGTTTGGGGGTCTTCAATATTCCCCACCTAATCTCGCTCGGCGCGACCGTCTTCTGATAGGTCTCCAAGCCGCCGTGAAACTCGCCCTACCACTTATAAAACATCTGAACCCCTCTTAGGCGTTTGCCAAGAGGTCATCTCGAAGACTACCCCCGAGACAAGAAGACGATGCTCGCCAAGTCGTCACTCTTCCCCCGCTTAGACCCCCCATTGAAGGACGGAACCATTCGGGAAGCCATCAAAGAAGCGTTCGAGAGGGCACAGAGGACAAGGGGAGGGAAGCCAGGGAAACTGATTGATACACCCGAGAAACTCGTCGAGGTCTGTCTTCGACATCTCAAAGAACGAAATGACCCGATAATCGGCAGTTCTTTTCTGGCTTCAATGGACGCTGGTGACGTCTTTGAGATGGATGCTGTGTCTCACGAGATGCAACGATACAGGATGAAGATTGGGAACTTCTACCAATACCTCTTGCTCAGACTGATGCGTGCCTCAGCGAAGCGAGCCGACTCGCCGATACAGAACGCCACCGATGGCAAACGCGAGGGCGATGTCGAGGCGGACATCGAACCCGATGGAGGTCCTGAAATCCGTCTCTACATTTCCGTGAAGAAATCCAAAGATACGGTCGGCGGCCAGGATATTCCAAGTGCGATGGATAGGCTCGAAGATGTAGCAAGGGCAGACCAGAACCGCACCGCTCCTTACCTCTGCGTGGTGGCGATTGGGGGTCCGTCTAAGGGAAGAATTGGGAGCTATGAGAAAAGCCGGGAATTGAAATACCTCAGGGGGGGGAACGTGGTTTCGTACAACTGCGAGATTTGGGGGCCTGGGTTTGTCTTCCCCTACATAACGGGAAGGTCAGCTTCATACATCTACAAGGAGGCATCCAAGGTAGTCGGCGAGTATCTTCCGTTCTACTCTTTGAAATTCAGAAAGGAGTCATCGAAACTCTTAGTCGAAGCCTTGAAGGAAAAGGGAATCGCTACGCTGAGTGGAAGGATACTCAGCGACAGACTCTTCGACTATATGGTGAAAGAGGCTGAAGAGAGTGAGGATGATAAGGAAGAGGAGATTTACGCGGAAGAAGAGGGGGCTGACGACGAAGATGAAGAAGATTAGAACCCTTCGCGTATGACCTTCGTTCCGTTGAGGTTGGATTCCTTCTCGATGCGTTTGTAGGCTATCTCGCAAAACTCCTTGTTGTTATCGATGAGGATTGAGTTGCGGTGAAGGTTGATGGCCGCTATTCCTGTGGTTCCTGACCCAGCGAAGGGGTCGACTACCAAGTCGTCCGAGAACTTGCCTTCCTCCCCTTCTGTGAACAATCTAATGAAGAACGCTGGAAGACCTACGGGGAACACAGCAGGGTGTTGGAAGTGTCTGCCTATCCCAATCGGTAGGTCAATCACATTCTCGCCTTCCTGGGGTTCTTCAGATTCCTCGGGTGCTTTCCCTTCGATTACATTCGAGGGCAGAACCTTATCCTTGTTCACCCAATAGGTCAAGTCTCTTCCGAACCCGCTCCTGTTGGCCGAGTTCTGCCGCTTCAGGTCTTTGCCTTTGAGGTTAGCCAGTCTCGCTTCAGTCCATCCGCCGATTGGAATCTTGACCTGCTCCTGATACATCTTCGGCCTCGTGGTCTTTGCGAGGTGGAAGCAATACTCCCATCCGTCCCTTAGTCGGTTGTGCCAGTATCCAGGCATGGGATTGGTTTTCCGCCACAGATAGTCGTCTATGGACTTCCAACCCTTCTCTTCGAGAGCTTCGACGGTCTTCCAAACGAAGCGGTTCCTGACGCTATCTACTACCTTGTCCTTGATGTTGAGGACGAAGCTACCTTCGGGCTCAAGGACGTTCCACAAGGCCTCGGAGAATCCCTCGTCCCCCGCGAACCAGTCGGGGTAATCATCAGGGGCGATGCTATCGTAGTGTCTCTTCCTTGCGTCTGCATAAGGAGGGGAGGTCACTATCAGCGAGGCCTTCTCCGAGAGGGTCGGCAGAACCTCGCGGCTGTCCCCACAGATTATCTTGCAGTAGACGTGCTTCCCTTTCTCAGAGGGCGGCATAGGTTCGCTCACGGACCTGGAAGCCATGCCCTCCTTAAGCACCCCGCCCCTTCCCAGGCCGCTCTAAAATCACTTTGTCCCCATCTATTCTCGCCACCAATTCCTCTCCTGATTCGAAGGGAAACGCACTGTCCTTCACAAAGGAACTCGGAAGGTTGACCGAGTGACGGCCTTCATATTCGTAAAGTCGCACCTTAGCCTTGTCTACCACGGGGAATACCCGCGTATGGACGATATATAACACCTCCGTATGGTTGGACGTATGGTAAGTCCTATATACCACCGTGGTATATACCCTGGTATGAGCCCCGAAGAACTCCGAAGTGAGATGGGCGACGAGGAATATTTCCAAGCCCTCGAAGCTCAAGAGAAAGAAAGGGAGTGGATGGACAGATGAACCAATACGACTCCAAGCCTTCAATCAACGAGAGGGAGATGAGGGGCCAGTCTATCGCCCAGAACTTCGGATGGGTGCGAAGGGTCGATGAGACTACCTACGCGGTTCACTCCCAGAGGCTCGACAAGGAATACCGAGTCGAGCAGACCGAAACGGGGTGGCTCTGCGAGTGTCCCGACGCTCAGTTCCGCCTTTTGAAGTGTAAGCACGTTTGGGCGGTCGAGATTTCTTGGACTCTGAGGAAGAGGGTCGAGGAAGCGCGGAGGATTGAGCCTATTCAGGGTCAGGCTTGCGTCGCTTGCGGCTCTGAGAACCTAATGAGGTGGGGAGTCAGGAAAAACAAGTCGGGAGACATTCAGGTCTTCAAGTGCCGCGATTGCCGACGATGCTTCACCATAAACATCGGCTTCGAGAGGATGAGGCACAACCCGAAGGCGATAACGACCTCCCTTCAGCTCTACTTCTCTGGGGAGTCGCTACGCAAGACGAGGGAGTCGCTCAAGCTGATGGGCGTCGAAGTCTGCCCTCAGACAGTCCTCAACTGGATAACCAAGTATGTCGGACTGATGGAGAAATACGCTGACAGAATCGCCCCTCAGGTTTCGGACACTTGGAGGGCAGACGAGCTATATGTCAAAGTGAAGGGGAATCTGAAGTATCTCTACGCCATGATGGACGATGAGACCCGCTACTGGATTGCTCAGGAGGTCGCGGACACGAAATACGTCCACGACGCCCGACTCCTCTTCCAGAAGGCGAAGGAGGTCGCGGGGAAGAGGCCTCTGACCCTAATTACGGACGGAGCGCGGAACTACCAAGACGCCTTCACCAAGGAGTTCTACTCCAAGCGCAACCCTCAGTCAGTCCATGTCAGAGACATCAGGATTAGCGGTGAAGTCCATAACAACAAGATGGAGAGGATGAACGGGGAGGTAAGAGACCGCGAGAAGGTGATGCGCGGCCTCAAGCGGATGGACACCCCCATCTTGAAGGGAACCCAAATCTATCATAACTTCATCAAGCCGCACGAGGGGCTTCAGGGAAGGACTCCGGCAGAGGCGGCGGGAATCAAAGTCGAGGGCGCGGATAAGTGGAGGACGCTGATTCAGAACGCCTCAAAGAATCGTGGAACCGGTTAGACTATGCCCTTATCCTTCGCGAGTTTCAAGAGCTTCTGAAGGTTCTTTTTCTGAATCGCGAGAGAGGTCTGGCTTCCCCATGTGTAGGCTTCATCAGGTGCGCCGTGGTTCTTCTTGTAATACCCGAAGCGGATGAAGCTCTTGCCTGAATCCTCCTTAATCTCTTGAATCACCTTGTAGTAGTCGCCCCAAGGGAATGTCTCGATTATCGCAGCTTCTTTGACAACCTTTCCTGTCTTCTTGGTCTTCTTGTCTCTCTCTGTCCATCCTACTTTTCGGGGTAGTGGTTTGATTCCCATGACAGCACAACGGGCGGACGTGGCTTTGATAAGCTTGAGTCAGAGTCCACCCAACGAGTTTGGACAGTCCGAATGAAACCCTCCACCCAACGATAATTAGACAGAACCCCAAACGACGACCACTTCACTGCGTTTCTATGATTCCTCCAGCAGTCCGGAGTACGACTCGACCGTTTCTAGGAAGTCTCTAAGAGTCCGCAAAGGGACGACGGCGACACCCTGGACGAAGCTGCCCACGGATTCGGAGAAGCTCAGTATTGCCGAGATGATGGGCCTAGGGTCGTCCAGATTCCTCCTGAGCAGGCGGCTCCGCCTGAGCTGGGCCAAGGCGAAGCCCTCGAGCGCCGAGCGTGAAGGCGCCCTCTTCCAGTGCTTGCAGTCCAAGTTGATGACGAAGAGGGGGCCAGTGGCGACCAGGTCGATCTGGGCGCGTGGACGCGACAGGTAGACATTCTCCCTGACGGCGTAACCACTAGCCCTCAGAAGCTGGGCGCAGAAGCCTTCGAAGTCCTTCCACGTCAGAGAACGGGCGGCCTCCTCTTCTGGTACTCCGGACGCGATTAGGTCGAGAGCAACAAGGACTGGGCCCTCGCTCAGAGGACCAGCCTGGAATTCAGCCGGAAGACCAAAGAAGGTTGAATCGTCATCTTCGTTGAATTCAAGAGTCAACTGAACGGACTCCGAGTGACCTCTGGGCATCATCGAAACCAGCGGCATAAGTCACAGGATAAACCCGTCGAAGAACCCTTGGCGCGTACAAGGACGGCTCACTGAAAGTGAATGCAGTCTGGGCTATATGGACAGGCCTGGCAACCGAGTCCAAGCGGGACGCAGGATGATGCTCACTCCCGCGTCTTCGAGGACCGTCGGAGCCTCGATAAGACGTATAGTCCGTTGACTACAATTAGTGAGGCAGCTAGGACCTGCACCCAGTCGAGGGCAGGTGGGCTGACCAACCCGTTCGGAATCTGAATTGTGCTGCCTGTGATCCTGAACGTTCGGACAAAAAGCGAGTAGGTAGTACTGAGACTCAGCGGAGGGGTCTCGGATTTGGGATATGAAGTGCGCCAAGCGAGGTCCTGCGAGACGAGGTACAGAATACCGAGTGCGAGGAGGTCGAAAACTGCCAGAGTGACTGCTCTCCGGACCACGGTCGAGAACCCCCGTCTGGGGGTGATAAAACCTATCCGAGCTCAAAGGTTTAACCGCGCCCGCTAGCGGAAGTTCGCGCTGTGCGGCTTCCCGGAGCGAAGAATTCGCTCTACGTAGTGGCTTTCGTGCTCTTCCTGCTCATCTTCGCCTATTTCTTGCTCAACTACACCAGGAGGGTCGACGGGGTAAGCATGTGGCCGACGCTGGAGTCTGGGGACCTAGTAGTGATCCAGCCCAGCTCGATGAATAACGTGCACATCGGAGACATCATAGTTTACGGACCCCCATGTTCGGTGGAGGGCTCCTCGGTCATCCACAGGGTGGTAGGCGTCACGGAGGAGGAAGGCTTCATCACTCAGGGAGACGACAGGGCGACCAATCCGAACACCGACCAGACCAATCACGAGATTGCCAATGCTCCCATCACTCAGGCCTGTCTAATCGGGAAAGTTGTGTTCGTCGTCCCGTACATTGAGAGGCTGGCGTCACTCCCGTACGGACTGAACTATATCATCGCCGCCCTCCTCTTCCTGGCGATCGTCGTTACAGAGCTGGGAGGAAAGCGCGTCCCTCAAGAGGCGGTGGCAGGGGAGAAGGCGGTGGCAGGGGAGAAGGCGGTGGAATCCGCGCGCTAGGCAGGCGCACGTCCTTTGGAGTCAACAGGCCCGGTGGAGTCCGCCACGGTTTCGCGTTTAGAATCGCTGTGCCGGACGATGAGCTCGGAGCGAGGATTTGGGGGTTCTATTGCTTCTTCTTGCTTCTGGCAGGCTTTGCGCTGACCCTTGCCAGGATCTTAGATAATATGACTTCTTGCTTTGCTCTGCTTCTAGCTGCATCCTTGGCGATGTTGCTCTTCAATGCAGCCAACTCGTTTCGAAGAATGGCGACTTCCTTCTCTAGTCTCTTGGTACTTGCTTCGTGACTCTTGCTGAGGTTTCCGATGCCCTTTGAGCGTGTGTGGGCTGCCAGCTCATCTCGAAGCGTAGCGACCTGCTTTTCCAACCTCTTGGCACTTCCCTCGTGGCTCTTCCGGAAGTTGCCCACGTCCCTTGAGAGTGATTGGATGTGTTCCCTCAATATCCTGAGCTGTGTACGTCTTCCTTCGACCTGAGGCCCCGCACGTGTGGCTACTTCAGCCTCTGGTGTCCGAGTCGCCGCTTCACCCGTCTGCATGGGTGGCATGGCTTCTCCTGTGTTCGCTTCCTCGGTACCTCCACTGCCGCCTGTTTCTGAAGTCAATCCATCTCATGAAAGAGCTCGTTTCTAATTAACGTTTGTTTCATCTTGCGACGAATCCGGAAACCTCTTGAAGCTTCAGCGGTAGCGCGCGCGGGTCCTCCTCACATGTCTGTCCTCGCTGTCTTCATGGGCTTGAGTCGATAACGAGAGACCAAGTCGGCTGAGGTGTGACCTTAGCTTATCACGATTCGAATCGTTGGCGATGGCTTTAGGTTCTGGGAAGTCTTCGGTTGCTGGGCCGAAATCGTCTCCCTGTGTAAAGTCGGTTGCTGGGCTGGAGCTTATCAGACAATTAGGTAGAGGTGAGGAGGCGATGAGGTTCCGTTCACTCAGGAAAGGCGAGTCCAAGAGAGGATACATCATTGCAATAGTGGGGAGGATAAGTGGCTGACCCTGATTCAGAACGCGGGCGAGGATAAGTGGCTGACCCTGATTCAGAACGCGAGTCGGAGTGAAGGCGTAAGTAACAGGGCAGGTTCTACCGAAGGGTGAATGAACCGTAGAACTGTGGCCATCATCGTGATTGTTGCTCTCGGCCTTTCGGCCTTCATATTGCTCGCTCCCGTAATCCCATTTTCCGCCTCGTCGTGTCCTCCTCCCTGTAATCCCCCGATAAACCTGCCAAAGGAATACGAATCCATTTCCTTGAATCTCTTCGGTGTGGGGGGTTTCTACGTTCCCCAATGCGGGGCCTACCATTGGCAGAGTGGGAACTACGTCCTCAGTCCGTCTTGCGCCTACAATTAGAAAGCAACCGACTTTACACAGCGAGAAGAATTCGACCGAGCGACCGAAGACTTCCCAGTTCCTGGCTTTATGCTCTTTATATACTGACCGGGCATCCGCTCGACGAATGCCTCAGACAAAGGCGATCGTGAGTATCGAGAACGTGGTAGCATCTGCATCCATAAACCAAACGGTCGATCTCAACCTAATCACTAAGAACTTCGTGACGGTCGAGTATCACCCCGATCAGTTCCCTGGGCTAGTCTTCCGGCTCAGGAACCCCAAGACCGCGACTCTGATCTTCAGCTCAGGGAAGATGGTCTGCACGGGAGCCAAGTCTGAGGAACAGGCCCGCAAGGCGGTCGAGGAAGTGGTGAGACAGTTGAAGAAGGGCAAGATCCCGATAAAGAACGAGGCCGTAGTCGAGATTCAGAACATAGTCGCTTCGGCGAGCCTGGGTGGCAAGGTCCATCTCGAGGAGGCCGCGAGGGTCCTTCCGAAGTCGATGTACGAGCCCGAACAGTTCCCTGGCCTAATCCACAGGATGGCAGACCCGAAGACGGTGATACTCCTCTTTGCGTCGGGAAAGCTCGTCTGCACGGGCGCAAAGAAGGAAAGCGAGGTCTACAGGGCCGTAAACAACCTTCACGTGACTCTCGAAGAGAAGAACCTCATGGTCTACTGACGACCTCCCACTGATCTTGTTATCGCCTTCAGATCACCTTCGCTGATCAACTCCATCGAGAAGAGCGTGTCAGCCAGCTCCACGACGTCAGTCAAGCAGTGCAAGGCAATCCCCTCCTTGCTGAGCCTTTCTCTCGCGCCTTCCATCCTGTCGATCAGGACGACTGCGTCGGTGACCTCTGCACCCTCCTCCTGGATGGCCCTCGCCGAAGCAAGAATCGTCTTGCCGGTGGTCGAAAGGTCGTCGACCACGACCACCTTCCAACCGGGCCGTACCTCCCCCTCGATCACTCGCCCGCTGCCCGGTCTAGAGCTCCTCGCATATGTAAGCGGCTTCTTCAGCGAAAGCGCGACTGGTGCAGCCAGCGTGAGGCCACTGATTGGCACGCCACAGATTGCGTTCACCTTCGGAGCCTTCACCGAAACCAGTCGAGACATGGAATCTACCACAAGGCTGTAGAGCCCCGGGTAGCTCAGGATGCCTCTTAGGTTAATGTAATAGGAGCTCTCCCTGCCATCGGGAAGGCTGAACGTACCAAACTGAAGCGCCCCTGCCTTGGCCAACCCCTCGGCCAAGTTGCTTATCTGAGTGCGTCGCGTCTTCCAGGCCATGCGACTTGCCCACAGATTCGAACTTAAAAACCAACCCCGTGCCTGAGATGATGTTTGCCGGAACTCTGGATTCCTTACGGTTCTGTGGAGACCCTTGTAACAGTTCAGGCCGAGAACTTGGGTGCAGTCGTGGACCCACAGGCCGAGAACAGCGTCATCGAGAGAGAGAGGATGCTAGAAACAATGAGCCGGGCCTCCGCGGTCTTTATCTGCGACGCTTCCCCGACCACGGCCGAGCTCCTACGGGAACTCACGCCCGGGCTTGATTCCGCCTCTCCGCTGAAGATGTTCTCCGCTGCACCTAGGAGGATTGAGTACGCCGTGCCGGAGCTGAAGGGCAGGATCACAACGCTCCCCCCGCCTGTTTCTCCCAACGACGGGGGGACGGTTCTCGCACGGGAGCTGACCGAAAGAGGGACAAAGCTCTTCCTCGGAACCCCACGGCCTGATCCCATGTTCGGGATTACCGACGCAAAGGTTGAGGCCTGCCTGAACTGGATCGCCCACTCCCATAGAGAGGCTGCAGAGGCTAGGAAAGAGATGGAGCCCTCACCCTTCGAAATGACGAGGTCGAGGGAGACAATGAATAAGATCGCCGAAGAGATTGCAGAGGCGAGTTTCATCGACGTCATCTCCAGGGGGGGAAAGGCGAGAGCGGTGCTGGAGGACGCTCCTTTCGACGCAATCAAGAACGGCTTTCTGAGCGTCGGCGTCCAGCCCGCAAGGGCAATCGTGGTCGGGACAGGAGGAAAGGGTTACGATGACACCCTCTCGTCAGCGATAAGAACGACATGGAACGCCTTGTCAGGGGTAAGGAAGGCTGGTTCGGTTGTCCTGCTGGCCGAGTGCTCGGAGGGGCTTGGCTCGACTGCCCTCGACATGGCAGCCACAGAGAGGCTCTCGGGTGAAGGAGGAAGAAGGAGAGAGACCTATATCGATGGCCTCGAAGATGTATTCTACCTCAGCAAGCTGAGAGACGAGTACGACGTGCTCCTCCTTTCTGGTCTGCCCGAAGTCTACGCGAAATCGAAGCTGGGGCTTGCGACTGCCAGGGGCTCCGCGGAGGCAATCGGGAGGCTCCTGAACAAGCTCGGCAGGTCGGGAAAGATGAACGTAGTGACCCGCGCCGCCGAATGTAGGTTCGAGTCAGCCTAGAGGGAACCCTGCAATGGTCTGCGGCATGGGCATGCAGAGCAGCGCAAGCGCGAGTGCGCCCAGATACAGCCATTTCCTAGTCTCCGATATTCGGGAAATCTCGTCGAGCAGCTGAGGCTCGGAGTCCCGGCTCAAGCTCATGAGCAGAAGGACGACAAAGGCTAGCGCCCAGTAGGGGGGCACGTCCCCGTAGGTGGTAATGTCCACCGAGAACAGCAGAATGACGCTCAGATAGGAGGCAATTCGTGAGGCTCCGGGTCCCCAAGCGAGGCTCGACAGATGCCCCCCATCGAAGGAGGCAAGGGGGAGCAGGCCGACGAACGTCAGGATCAGCCCCACGGTGGCTCCATCTGATAGGGGAGAGAGGGCTGAGTAGCCAGGGGCGGCATGCGGCAAGAGAGGTCCAACGACCACGTCCAAGCCTAGCTGGATGATGCTAGGGCAGAGCGTCGCTGTTGCTGTGCTGTTGATGTGCTGACAGCCCTGCAGCGGCACCGCCGACTGGACGCTCACCAGAGCTCCAAGGACGTACAGCGCCAATGTGATGGCGAGGCCCAGAAGCGGGCCAGCGAGGATCACGTCGAAGAACCGATCTCTGTTGATGGCAGGCCCCCTCTGGCGTGAGATGATCCCGAGTGTTGGGAGAGCCGCGGTGACACCGGGGATCCCGGGGAGAAGATAGGGGGCTGGAGGCGCCTCGCCCTTCCTGCGCGAGACGTACATGTGACCGAACTCATGAGCGGTCACCACCGCGATGACCGCGCCCCCGTATAGGAGGATGACGGAGCATTCTGGTACGGACGGGGCATACTGCTGATAGATGACCCCCAACAACAGTCCGAAGACGACAATCGACCCCAGGGCGAGAAGGGCGAAGATCACTGGGATCCTCGACCCCCGCTTTCCAACCGTCTGTGCCTTCCGTACGAAAAGGAGGGCGTCCCCCTCGCTTCCCGCGAGCCTCGGAGTGAATCCAGATGCCGCGAGCTCTCGACAGAGTTCGACGAACTTCCCCTTGGAGTCAGGTCTGTATACGACGCTGAACTCCATTTCTCCGTCTGGGAGTTGGAAGCTATCCTTTACCGTAAACTTCGAGCGGACGGAAGCGTCCAAGTCGATGCGCTGCGCCGTCAACCGGGCAGCCATTTCCGCGTCCGATAATAAGGAATCACTCTGGGTTCAGCAAGACTTAACCACCACCGGGGTCAGCGCAGGGGTGGGTTTGCAGAAAGCTGTCGTAGCGAAGCTCGGCGATTATGAGATACGCCAGTGCGACCGGGAGGACGTCCCCTCGGTAATCGAGGTGAACATGAAGACCCTCCCCGAACACTACTCTGACTACTTCTACTACGAGATACTATCGGAATTCCCCGAGACCTTCTTGGTCGCTGAGCTGCACGACGTGCTGGTCGGGTACATCATGTGCCGGATAGAATATGGCTTCTCTCAGTTGAAGCGGCTGGGACTCGCACGGAAGGGGCATGTGGTCTCAGTGGCGGTGAACGAGGAGCATCGCGGTAAGGGAATCGGGACAAGCCTAATTCTTGCATCACAAGGTGAGATGGTGAAGAAGTCGGCCACCGAATGCTACCTCGAGGTTCGAGTCTCCAACACCCAGGCGATTGGACTGTACCAGAAGCTCGGATTCAAGATCGAGGGGCGGTTGGAAGCATACTACAGGGACGGCGAAGGCGCTCTGGTGATGGCCGCCAAGATCGGGAAACGAGACTGGATGTCGTCTTTTCAGGCCTGATAAAAGACCCGAAAGCTTGAGGTCGACTCGCCGCAGGACCTAGAAGATCAAGATCTTGCTTCCACGATTGGTACTTATATGTGGCCCTAGAGTCCGAAATACAGTTGCTCGCGCAGCTCCTGATCGGGGCGTCCTTCGCCGCGGCCTCATACCAGGACGTCAAGGAAAGGGCAGTGAGCGACATCGTCTGGGTCCCGGCGCTGATCGGATCAGCCTACGTGATCTACTCGGTGCTCCCCAACCCCGAGCTCCAGCTGATTAAACTCGGACTCGTCGGAGGAATTGCGTTGCTTTTTGCGTACTTGGGCGCCGTCGGGCAGGCCGACTCGATCGCCCTCGTCTTTGTGGCGGCAGACCCCTACCGGTTTTCCCCAATTCTGCCTCTCGTTGGAGGGGCGGCGGTCGCCCTCGTGCACATCGGATACGAAGCGGCAATGGGGAACGCATCGGGATCTAAGACGATCCCGATGGAGAGGTTCCTGAAGGAGCAGAAGTGGATACCGGAAGCCGTCATCTCAAACGGAGTCAGAGAGGAGGTAAACAGCGACGTCAACGTCGCAAGAAACGAGGTTGAAGCGAACCCGAAGCCCGGAGCCATGGTCGAGGTGAAGTACGGGGTCCCGACGGTCGCATACCTAGGAATCGGATACTTGGCTTACCTCGCCTATCTTCTGATCTTCAACCAGACGGCGCTACTTTCGCTACCTTAACCTCCCAGGCGCTAGTGAGGTTAAATGCCGATTGACCCGGATGGTGTGGTCCCATGGCATTCCTAGTTCTTGAGGGGTTCTCAGGGACCGGTAAAACGACCCTGGCCCGTCACCTAGAAGAGCAGGGCTGGCTCAGGCTCCAGGAATCCGCCCACGCGCTGCCCGACCATGTCCCTGTCGCCGATCAGGGCGACACGTACTCCGACTACAGTCTCCTCGGGACCACGCTGGCCTACAGTTCGGCTATCTCCATGCTGAGGGAGACGCGCGACATGGTCTCCGAGGGCTATCTCCTCTCAGACTTAGCCTATGCGAAGATCAGGTTCGAGTTGAAGAAGAGCACAGCGTATCCGGCCATGCTCACTGTTTGCCGAGAAGTCTTGAAGAACCCCAGGATCAGGCCCGACCTGTACATCATCTTGGAAGCGCGGCATAGCACACTACACAACAGACAGGTCGGAAAGAAGGAGAGAGGCAGAAGAATGGCTGAGCTCTTCAGGGTTAGGTACTACACTGCCCTGGCTGAAATCCACAAAGACCTTTCAGAACTGAACGTCGAGAAGGCTTACACGGATTCCGACTCCAGGGTGACACTCAAGGCTGTCCTTGCCCTAATGAAGAAGAGGAACGTGTTCAAGCAGTGAATGTCAGGGGTCCCGACTGGACGAATCTGCTGTCGGATGCGACCGAGAGGGTGCAGAAGTCTGTTTTGGAGATTGTAGCCAGCAAAGACACTAGACTTATCGTGGGGACGGGCGCCGCAGGGGATAAGACCCTGCTCGCAGACAGAAGGGCTGAGGATGACCTACTCTCGGTCCTGCTCCGGGTCGAGGGGCTGAAGGTTCTTAGTGAGGAAGCCGGACACAGGGGAGACGCCAAGGCCAATCTCATCGCCGTGGTCGACCCCCTGGACGGCTCAGCGAATTTCGAAAGGGGGATACCCTTCTACTGCACCTCAGTCGCGATCGCCGACGGCCCTATGATTCAAGATGTCTTCTTCGGTATTGTCAGGGACCTGGTGACAGGCGACCTCTACCTCTCCGAAAAGGGCAACGGAGCCATGAAGAACGGCGAGACTATCAGGGTATCCAACCCCCTTGAGCTCTCAGAGTCGGTAGCAGCAATGGACCTCAGCAGGGCCCAAGTCGAACTGCTCAGAGATCTTTCACCACTCATGAGTCGGGTGAAAAGGCAGGTGCACTATGGTGCAAACGCCCTCGAGCTCTGTTACCTTGCGGAGGGAAGAATCGACGCGTTCGTCGACATCAGGAAGAGAATGAGGATAACGGACTTCGCCGCCGGCTACCTGATCGCGACCGAAGCAGGGGCGGTGATAACGGATGAAGCGGGTCGAGAGCTGAGATGGAAGTTGGACCTCTCTGAGAGAGCAGCCTGCGTGGGATCGGCGAACGCGAGGCTTCACAATCAGATACTCGAGCTACTTCCTCCCTCCAGATAACCCCGTCCAGATAATCCCTCGCCCGACTGCTGACGTGGAAAGGCTCTTGTCGCGCGCGCTCGTACTCTGCTAGTGCACTTCATGCGAGGTTTTGTTAATTAAGGCGAACCGAAGTGGCTTAGACACTTGATATTGGCGATGGTTTGGGCAGGATCTTCGGCGAGGCTGGACGAGCTCGCCAAGGACCTCGGCGCTGAGCGGAGGAATTTCGACCTCGGAAAAATCCCGAAGTTCCTGGCACCGCTGAAGTATCTTGTCTGTTTCCTGATGACACAGGTCTTCCTCTTCTCGCGCAAGCCCACAGTCGTGTACTGCCAGAACCCGCCAATTCTCGCTCCTCTGGCCTGCATCCCGTACTGCGCCATAACAGGCAGGAGGCTCGTGATTGACCACCACAACGTGTGGAGCATGAAGACGTTTGGCGCAAGCGCTCTTTCCGGTGCCCTCAAAGCAATGGAGCATCTAGCGGACAGGACCGCCTTCCTCAACACCGTGCCGCACGACTACTGGAGAGCTGTCATCAGCGGCGAATTCTCAGGGCGCGTGCTGACGATCCACGACTATGTCGAGAGGAACCCGTTCTCGAGGAACGAAATCCTGAGGAGGCGTGTGGCCTCTTCCGGGCTTATAGGAATGGCCGCCTCTCTCTCATTCCAAGAGAGGGTGGAAATCGAGGCTATGGGAGTAGAGAAAGTGCAAGGTGTAACGCTCGCCATGACCGGTCCCCCTGAGAGACTCGGCAATCGCCTAACGCGCCTAGGGAATCTTCGCAGAGTGAAGTTCCTTGGGTACCTTCCAAAGACAGAGTACGAGGAATTGAAAGCCTCTTGCGACTTCGGCCTCAACATAACCGACGAGCCCTTCACAGTGAACCACACACTCTTCGAATACGCAGCCGCCGCTCTACCGATCATTTCGACCAGGAGCAAGGAAATCGAGGGTGTGTTCGGGGATTCGATTCTCTACGTGGAGGAGTCTGATGCAGGAGCAGTGGCCGAGAAGGTGACAAAGTTCGCACAGGATCCATCTTCCCTTGCCGAGTACCGCGAACGGATCTCGCGCCGCTTCGAAGAGCTGACAGTAAGTGCCGAACATGAGCGTGCACTGTTGCGGAGTCTCCTCAGGGACTCCTAGACAGTCAGGTGACCCTTCTGCGAGCGGGCAATCAAACGAGGAGGATCTATGGTGCCAGTGATGTTTCCTAATACCCATCGACTCAGGGCGCGACGGCACCAGCTCGACGCATGGCAGTGACAAGCATGCGGGGGAGCGCTGACCTGGCCGAGACGAATTCTCGTACCACCTTAAGAACGAGGATGTCGAACCTAATACGGACGTGGTCATGAGTCCTTCCAACCTCCATTCTCAGCACGAGATATGCGCAGGTGGGAGCATGAGAGGACAGGCCATCGGTATGATGATATGACCAGCCGAATCGGACTGCGTTCAACGGGTCTGACTGTCTTTGGGGGATACATCTTCAGCGCCTTCACCGGCCTACTGTTCCTGATAATGGCAGCAAGGTGGCTCCCCCCGGCACAGCTCGGCCTCTGGGAAGTCATCATCGACCTCGTCACATTCTCGTCGTATCCACTCGGGATTGTGACCTACTGGACCACCCGAGACATTGCCAGGGGGAGACTGGTGGGTAGAACCTCATTCGCCGCGGGCATGGCGATGAGTGTGCTTGGGCTCTTACTCTATTTCGTCGTTTCCATCGTGACTCGTTCGAGCCGAGCGGGTCAGGCGGCCGCTTCATTCCTTCCCTTCCTGCTCGGCAGCCTGCTTGTTCCGCTGAGCTATTTCAACGCGGTCACCACATCGATCGTGGCGGGTTACAGGCCAGCCGTCCAGGGCTACCAACTCTTCGTTTCGGAGCCTGTCAAGATCGTGGTTGCATACGAGGCGCTGTACGTGTACAATCTCGGCGTCGAGGGCGTCATTCTGGGCCTCCTAGCCTCATACCTCATCAACTCCACGTTCGGTGCCTACATGGTGAGGGGGGCGACAAGAGAACAGCTGCAACTGTCAGTCGCGAAGCGGTGGCTTAGGCGATCCTGGCTTCCCGTCGTCAACTCCCTTCCTTCACTCCTCTTGATCGCAGACACCTACATAGCCTCCTTAGGCTTCGGAACGGCGATCGCTGGCGTCTACCAGCCTGCCTTCACTGTCGCCTCGATTGTCGGCTACTCGTTCTACCTTGCCTACGCCCTGTATCCCCTTCTGTTGCGGGGAGGGAACGAGACACTACCGGCCATCATCATTGAGTTCCTGCTACTCTTCAGCATCCCGATGGCTGTGGGCGGGGTTGTCCTAGCCCAGCCGATTCTACACTTGTTCGGCGCGAAGTACTTGGCGGGGAGTCTCGGGCTTTCGATCCTTTCAGTCATGTTCCTCTTCCAAGCGGTATCCCTCACTGTCGACCAGACCCTCCGAGGCACTGAGAAGGTGGACACGGGGGACGAGAAAGGATTCAAGAGCCTCATGAGAAGCAATCTGCTTTACGTCCCACTGGTCAACTTGTGCGCTGCCCTGGTGTATCTCGTTAGCATGTTCACCGTGCTGTCATTCGCCTTCGCGAACGGGTTGGGGAACTCGGCTGCCGTCGCGCTCTGGGCCGCGGTCCAGCTTTGCACGACGGTCTTCTTCCTCATCATCAAGGGCAGACGCGCCAGCCGTTCGGCGAAGCTCGTCCGGGCTGGATCGCCTGTACCGTACTACTTAGGGGCCGCTGCGGTGATGGGGATCGCACTGACCCTGTTGTCCGGAGTGCTCCTGGCCTCGAGCGCAGGGACCCTCGTCTACGGGCTCAAGCTCTGCGCGACGATCGCGCTAGGAGGGACAATCTACTTCGGCCTTCTGTATGCGGTGGAACCGAGGTTCAGGGTCATGGCCCGCTCACTCCTAGGACAGAACCACCTACAGGCCTCCAGCGCCGCGCCTGAACTCTAGGCCCTCGGGACCCGGCTCATTTCAAACGATGCCGTCCTTGAGCATAGCAAGAGTCGTGAAGGCGTAGTCAGGTCTTGCGTCCCCCGTCTGGTCTCTCCCTACCAATGCCGTGGCGACACCTGTCCTCCTTCCGCACCGAACATCGTTGAGCCCGTCTCCAGTGAAGAGTGTGTCCCTGGGCGATGATGACAGCGATTGAAGCGCAATTCGAAGCTGCACGGCTCTGTCGAGGGAGTCCTCCCTAGTCACCTGAACGTCGAACAGTTCCCCTAGATGGTGCCTGCCAAGGATCTTGTCGCATGCTGCCGACCCCTGCATAGTCACCAAGCCCAACTCAGCAACCTTCGAAATGTAGGAGAGGAGTTCGAGGGCCCCGCCAATTGGAGCAGCTGCTGGCACCGCCTTCAACTCGTGAAGGTCGAGCGTCGCGAAGATAGTATCTCTAATAGACGGACGAATTGAGACGAGTTGTTCCACCTTGACGAACAGAGGCGCATTCCCGATCGTGGCCCCGGCCATCTTGCCGACTTCCTCGCGCACCTTGACCCAGTCGACGGGAATCGTGAACAGGGTTCCGTCCAAGTCAAAGATGTATGCAGTGTAGTCTTTGAGGCCCAAAGGATCCTTTCCTTCCATCAGGTGACAGCCTCTTCAGAGGAATAGGACGTACGGCCATTCGCGACCTCTCTGGGTGTCTCTTTGCCCCGTCTTGTCGCCACTCTGGCACCTGTCCGCAGCCGCGATTCTGACGTCGCGTTCTTATGAGCGTGAATACCTGTCCAAGGTGATTCTTGGTCTGTTCCTGCACTTCCGCACGGCCCTCCGTGGTGTCTGTCTCCGTGATGCTCTTCGGCTTGACGACCGCAGGGTACGCGCCATGTCCCTCCCCAACGATTGTCTAGGCGCAAATGATGTGATCGGCTTGAGACGCTTTGGCGTCGAGCATCATCTTCGCAGGCACGTTCAGGAATTGTGCGCGTGTGGATGCAGGTAGAAAGAAGATCCATTTCAGGCCGCCTACCGGACGGCCTAGGATCTTGTATTTCAGATAAGCGCTTCGAATGAGTCTGTCGTAAACGTAAACCATGACACTCCTCTTAACCCCCCTTCCGAAGGAGCCGACGAAATTCATCAGGGAGTCATCGATGGCCGGGCGCAAAGGCAACTGCAAATACCCACGTCTCCTCATTCCGAGAATGGCGTTGCTGCCCTTGGGAGGCCAAGATAGCTTATCGACAACAAAGCAACAGCGAAACGCGACGAGTTTGTATAGACGGCCTCTCCTCGAGGTGGAACGCTAGTGTGCTCCTCAACGGATCTCTCGAATGACGCCTTAAATCTTCGGACCACGGATAGCAGATTGTGGATTCAGGACTGAGTGAAGGAAAGACCGTCAGAACAAGAATGGAAGCGAATCAAAGATGAGTGATGCGTATGGCGGCGAGGCACTACAGAAACCCTGGTTTAAGTCGGAGTCAGGAGGACCAGAACGGTCGGAAGTAGATGAGTAGTCCAGAAAAGAGAGTTCTAGCGATCATCGCCTCTTACGAACCGGCTCAGCGCACCCGGCTTTCCTTGGAATCACAGAGTCTCCCACCGGCAAGAATAGTGGTAGCTGACAAGATCTTCCATGACCGACACGTAGGCATCAGAGTATCTAAGGCGATAAACACCGCACTGGATGGCTTAGACATGACAGAATTCGATTGGCTCCTTCGTGTGGATGGGGACACTCTGTTGCCTCCTGATTGGATAGAGAAAGCTTCGGCGTTAGGGGCCGATGTGGTCGGTACGGGCGGAGTGCTGCTTGTAAGGATGAGTGCCTTCAAGGCTGTTGGCTACAGGTTTCCAGTATTGGAGGCTGAAGATTCGATGCTCATTCTGAAGCTGATGTCGTTAGGATTCAAGAGAGTCCCCTATACAGAGCCGATATCCTTGCGCGGAATGATGAGAGGAACTGATAGTTCGATGCTCACCTTCTTTAGAAACGGTATTTGGAGATGGAAAATGGGTTACGAGCCCATTCACGCCGTATACATTTCTGTGGCTGCTTCCGCGCATCACCGTAACCTAAGATTCCTGTTTCAAATATTCGGATATTTCTTTGCAATGTTGTCAAGACCAAAGAAGTGGGATATAGATCTGGCTCGATTCGTATTCGATAGGCAGCTCAGAACGGACAGGGAGAAGATGAGGCGGTTGCTCCGCAGGTGAGTGTTGCTTACCTGCTAGAATAGATGACGACAAGTAACAAAGAGCAGTTGGGCGATCTCTCCTTATCGTCTTCGGTTCCTTCAGTTGGCTGACTAATTCTAGGATCAGTCTTTGCAACAATCTCGGGAATCGTCGCCACGACCTGAACGGTGTGGCCTGCTGAACTTGGGTGTACTCCTGCGCTGTCGCAGCGGAGTGGAAGCCAACTATCACCAGCGTAAGGACCTCTTTCGCGATTGTGGGCGGAGGTTTGTGCAACCGAACCGCGGGTGGGCGGCGCTGGAATTCAAGTCCTGCAATTTGATAACGAGCGAGTAGGGTGGTCGCCTCCATGCCTTTCGCATCGGCAAGGAACCTGCTAGTAAAGGCAAATCAGGCAAGGGTCTACCCGCTGGTTTCTTGGATCACAACGACCCCTCCTTCAGTTGTGCATTCTCTAGAGGTAGTTCAGACGTTTGAGTCCAATCAGCAAGTCTTTAGCCGACTCCTCGGGGGAGGCGTTCTCCGTATCCACAACTATGTCTGGAGAAATCGGCTCTTCGTAGGGATCTTGAATCCCCGTCATATTGGTGATTTCACCTCTGCGGGCCTTGGCATAAAGTCCCTTTGGATCCCTCTTCTCGCAAGCCGAGAGTGAGGCTTTCACGTAGACCTCCACAAACCGGCCGGCCCCTATGGTTTCCCTCGCGAATTCCCTTGAGACCCTGTACGGTGATATTAGAGCCACTATGCAGATGACACCGTTTCTGGAAAGGACCTTCGCCAGATAAGAGACGCGTCTCGCATGCTCTTCTCTATCCTGCTTCGACAGGCCAAGATCTCTCGAGAGGCCCTTCCTTATTTCGTCACCGTCGAGGACTTCGACAAACCTTCCATAGTCACCCTCCAGTCGCCGTTTCAGTGTCAGGGCGATGGTCGACTTGCCCGACCCAGGCAAACCTGTCATCCAGACTGTGAACCCTCTCCTAGCAGGGTTCTCGCTATCGTTTGAGATAGTCCATCAACCCGTCTGGGGTGTGTTCGTCGATGCCTTCCTTTGCGGGGTCCAACCCCAACGCCCCGAGCAGAATCGGTGCGATCTGTTGAACACCGGCACCCTGAATCTCTTTGGCGCCCAAATCGCGACGAGGATCGTACATCATCATGACACCATCCATCGAGTGCACAGAGTCATCTGGACCTGTGTCATTCTCAGACAGATACAGCCCCTCATGACCCACAGTTCCCGCGGACCTCCAATCTAAATTCCCAAAGTACACCATGAGGTCGGGCGCGTCACCGATTGCGCCATGGTACAATGAGTTGGGCTCGAACACCTGGTTACCCATAGGATTTCCCTCTCGGTCCACAATTTTGAGCACCTTCTCAACCAATCGTCTCTTTTCTGCTTCGTATGATGAACGTTCGATTATCCCCTGCGCCTCTCTCTCCTTAACGTTGAAGAAGATCCGGGCGTAGTAGCCGCCCCACCCCCAAGCCTTTGTCTTGCTCCAGTCTATCTCGGCCTTCTCGATATCGGTGACCGAACTCGGCACATTCTTGAACGCGAGGTAGCCTTCTCTCTCGAGCCACTGGTTGACGCAGAATCCCCCTTCCATTGCTTTCGAGCCATGGTCGGAGAGGACAAAGGTCAGGCATTCGTCTCCGAAGATAGACAACAGCCTGCCAATCCTGTCGTCCACCATGCCATAGTATTCTTCGTCTATCTTCTCGTACTTGTTCCCAGGGACATATCTGGGGTGGGTGGGGTCGAAGAACTTCCAGAAGGCGTGATGTAACCTGTCGAAGCCAATCTCGTGCATGATGAAGAAATCCCATGGATGGCTCTTGGCCAGGTGCTCGGCAACGTCAAACCGCTTGCGAGTCATGTCGAAGAGTTCTTCTCTGATCCCATCCCGGTCCTCTGTTCTGAACGTCACGTCGAAAATATACCGCCCTCCAGCAGCCTTCAGGACTTCCTCTCGGAGCTCTGGTGGGTAGGTGAAGGGCCTCTCGATGCTCGGCGTGATGAAACACGAAACGGTCAGTGCGTTCGGAACCGGTTTAGGAGGATATCCCGGCGGTACGCCGAGAACGATGCTTCTCTTTCCGTGTGACGAAAGGATCTCCCAAACCGTCCTCTCCTTGACGTGCGTCGAGTTGACTATGTACGCATCGTTGTAAGAAAAGCCTTTTCGGTGTCTGAACCCGTAGATTCCTAGCTGTCCAGGGTTCTTGCCCGTCATCATGACCATCCACGCAGGGACGGTGATCGGCGGGTCGCAGGTCCTCAACTTGCCGTGCAGGCCTTTCTCGTACATCCGCTTGATGTTCGGAAGCTTGTCAAGGAGTTTGTCGAACAGCAGCTCAGGTGGGACGGAATCGAGGCCGATGACCGCAACTTTCAGTCTATCTCACTCCACAAACGGTGCCTTCGACTGTGCGATCACCTGCGCCACCTCTGGCCGCATGAACTCCTTCGGCGGAGTCTGTCCATCGGCGAACATCTTCCTCAGTTTTGTCCCGCTGAAGTTGAGCCTCTCTTCCTCGCCGTGTGGACAGGTTCGCTCGGTCGCTATGCCCCCACATTTCTTGCAATAGTAGAATTCTCTGAAGAAGAAGGGAGTGATGCCAAGGTCTGGGAACTCCTTGAAGATCTCCTGCGCGGCGTACGGCCCATAGTAGGTACCCACACCCGCGTGGTCTCTTCCGATGGTGATGTGAGTGCAGCCGAAGTTCTTCCTCATTATCGCGTGCATTATCGCCTCCTTCGGCCCAGCATACTGCATCTCGTAGTGAAGCACGCTCAATACAACCGAACCCTTCGGATAGTAGTTGTCAATCAGGGCTTGGTAGCTTGCAAGTATGACTTCGTCGGTGAAGTCGCCCGGCTTCTTCCTGCCGAGGACGGGATTGACAAACAGCCCGTCTACGAGCGCCAACGCGCTCTTCTGAAGATACTCGTGGTTTATGTGCGGAGCATTACGCGTCTGAAAGGCGACGATCGTATTCCAACCTCTCTCCCTGAACAGGAGTCTGGTTTCCTCGGGCGACAGGGTACGATCCGCGAACTTGCCGTAGTCATTCCTCGCGACGGCCTTCAGCTTTCCCGGCATCACCCTCGAGGACCCTTCGTAGACCTTGGAGACGCCAGGATGCGCGTCATCCTCTGTGCCGAACACCTTCATTGCATATTCTTTCTTCGAAATCTCGAAAGTCTCTCCGCACTCGATGACGGCTGCGGGCGTTCCTTGCTGATCGGCCAGCAGTGCCTCGTCGCCTGTCGTCAACCGAACCTGATCTGAGATAGGCAATAGGACAGGAATCGTCCACGGTACGTCACTCTCCAGTCGCATCTGGTCAATCACGCTGATGTAGTCGCTTTCTCCCATGAAACCCTCAAGCGGGCTGAACACCCCATTCGCAATATTCGCAACGAGATTTCGCATCTCTTTGCCGATGGTGATTGTCTGTTCTGGAGTGAACCCCGCGAAGACTGACAAGTCAGCAGATTGCCTAATCTGCACGAGTCTCCCACCGTGCGGTGCGCTGACCACTATCCGTTCACCTAGAGATAACCGAGTGCCTTCAGTCGGTTCTTGATCTCCTCGATGTCGGAGCTCGTGAAGGCTTCAGGAACGTGTGAGGTCTCGTGCATGGCGACCACTTCCCGCAGGACGAAGGTCACGTAGTCCGACACCGATTTGAACCCGGTCTTCCCTGAAATGAGTGCCTCAAGCCTCGCGTGGAGCGTCTGGGGTATGGATACTGTGGTGTACTTGGTCGGCAACACATTTAGGCAAGATACCCAATTATATATAATTAACGGCTTGGATCTCTCCCCAGGACTTGCTTTAGCCATGGGATCAAGATATGACTTGCCCAGTTAGCCATGACGTTATCTCTGTTAACAATATGCGACGTTACCCCTGATGCTTAACAATTAACTACGCGTTTCTGGCGACCATGGTGATGCACTCGAAGACGGAAGCTGCAGTGCTGTGCGGAGGCCGGGGAGAGCGGCTGAGGCCTCTAACAGACTACTTCCAGAAGACGATGATTCCGATTGGCCCGAAGAAGCTGCCCCTCCTTCTATACGTCATCAGCCTCCTAGAGCACCACGGAGTCAACAGAATCACGATGTTGACCGGCTATCGCTCCGAGGACATTAAGCGATACTTCGGCGACGGAGAAGCATATGGAGTGAAGCTCAAGTACTCGGAGGACCCAAAGGGAAGGACAGGAGGTCTAAACGCGGTCGCAAACGCCCTGAGCAAGGGCGCAATCTCGAAATGCAACGAGCTCCTTGTCTGCTGCGGCGACATCCTGGCCGACCTCGATATCTCCAGCCTGCTCACCAGGCACAGGAGCATGAAGGCGGACGCTACGCTGGTACTCTCCAAAGGCTACACTCTTCCGGTCGGGACGGCCAGGGTAGGAAGGGGAGGACTCGTGGCTTCTGTCGATGAGAAGCCGAGCCTGAGACTCAGCGTGACTACGGGTTACATGGTACTGGGACCCGCAGCGATGGCCCTGGCGCGAAGACTCGCGAGCCGAGAGAACACAAATCTGATGACGCATCTTCTGCCCGCCATGCTGGACAAGGACCTGAAGGTGGCGGCATACTATACGAAGAAGGTGTGGTACGACGTCGGAACACTGTCGAGCTTCGAGAAGCTTGACACGGAAATCGAGAAGCATCCATTGAGCTTCCTCGTTAATCCTTAGGAATGCCATACTCCTCAACGCTAACGGATGAATGGGACCATCTGGTCAAGGAACCGGGAACGGAACGCCGTATCCTGTTTAATTATATATAACTAAGACTTAATTACCTGTGATTACCAAGGTCCGCCCATGAATAACGGCGCGAAGGCGGGCGTTGGAATAGCAGTTCTGGTGTTATTAGTCGTAGGCGTCTACTCGGCAATGGTTCTCACTCGGGGCTCAACGACGACCACCAGCACGTCAAGCACGTCAAGCACGTCAAGCACGTCAAGCACGTCAAGCACGTCAAGCACGTCAAGCACGTCAAGCACGTCAAGCACGTCAAGCACGTCAAGCAACTCGATCGGTGTCGTGAACCTGGGCTACTTCCTCAATGTCAACCACGCTCCTGCGATACTCGGAGTGTCGAGTGGATCCTTCCAGAATGCGTTGGGACCTTCGACGACCCTCAAGACCTTCCTCTTTACTTCAGGTGGACCGGAAATGGTCGCCCTCCTTGCCGGCAAATTGGACATGGCGTATGTTGGTCCAACTCCTGCCGTCAATGCGTACGTTCAATCCAGTGGAACAGGAGTCACGATTGTCGCTGGAGTCGCCAGCGGCGGAGCTGTCTTCGTTGTTCGGAGCGACTCTGGGATTACTCCAGGCAATGTCACGGAACTGAGCGGCAAGACATTCGCGGCGCCGGGGCTCGGCAACACTCAGGACATCTCTCTCAGATACTACCTACTGTCACAGGGCTATAGCGTGGGTCCCTCGGGCAACGTCGCGATTGTCGACACCGCGAATGCGAACATCGTTACACTGTTCGCTGAGGGCAAGATTGATGGTGCATGGGTTCCAGAGCCTTATGGCGAAACCCTCATGCAGCAGTTTGGCGGAAAGCTGTTTCTTGACGAAAGAAGTCTATTTCCCGGGGGCAATTTCTCGACGGCCGAACTGGTGGTCAGAACCCAGTTCCTGGACCAGCATCCGGATGTCGTCACAGACATAGTCTCCGCTGATGTCAACGAGACGATCTGGATCAACAGTCACCTCTCGCAGGCCGAGACTGACCTGAACGACACGATGGTCGCCCAGACCGGGCAGGGGTACAGTCAGAGCATCTTGAGCGCGTCGTTTGCCAGACTCAATTTCACGTTCGACCCGCTCGAGTCGTCAGTGCTCTTGCAGGCACTGCACGCCTACGACTTGGGAGACCTGACGCAGTATAATCCGGAGAGCATAGCCGGAATATACGACCTGTCAATTCTGAACAGCGTGCTGACTGCTAAAGGCTTGCCGACCGTCTCATAGGCGCTCGACAGTTGGTCGAGACGGACTCGTTTGAACCTGCGGGAATACGCGGACTCGTAGGAATACGTTCGGTCATGAACCTCCGGGAATACTTGCGTTCCATTGAGACGAAACGCATATTGCAAATAAACAAGCTCAAGAAGTCCTATCAGAGTACAAAGGGCAACGGTCAAGAGAGCCTTCTCGTCTTCGATGACATCAGTCTAGACATAGGAGAGGGAGAATTCGTCACCGTCATAGGGCCGTCAGGATGCGGGAAGACAACACTCCTCAACATCATTGCCGGACTTGAAGGGTACGATTCAGGCGAAGTGATTGTCACTGGTCACAAGGTTTCCGCTTCGGGGCCGGACATAGTGATGATCTTCCAGGAAGACGCCCTGTTCCCTTGGCTGAACGTGAGGGAGAACGTCGAGTTTGGTCTGAAGCAGCGCGGCGTCCCGAAAGAAGAACGTCGGATGACCGCGAAGCAGTACATCGAGATGGTCGGGTTGACTCCTTTTGCAAACTCATTCGTGCATCAGCTCTCGGGAGGAATGAAGCAGAGAGTGGCCATTGCAAGAGGTCTAGCTCTCAACCCGAGAATCCTGCTAATGGACGAGCCCTTCGGCGCGCTGGACGCAACGAACAGAGAGATCCTTCAGAGGCAGATACAAGAAATTCATGCTCAAACTAAGAAGACGATAATCTTCGTGACCCATGACGTCAGAGAAGCGGTCTGTCTGGGCGACAGGGTTGTCGTTTTCACGCATGCTCCAGCGCAGATCAGACGGCAATTCGTTATCGACCTCCCGAGACCGCGAAGGTCGGAAGACCCCGCGCTTCGAGGTATGACCAATGCCGTTCTGAGGGATCTGAAAGGAGAGAGGGAATTTGCAGAAATCGAGTCCGGAAGCGTCGCAGGGTAAGGACACCGGGCGGAGAAGCCGAGTAGACCTTACTGGTCTAATCGACGTTGTCATCGCCTTGGCCGTCATCGTCGGTGCTTGGCAGGCTTTCTTCTGGCTCGACTTAAGATACCACTGGCTAGGCCCCTATTCGCAGCTTCTCTTCCCGTCTCCGATGACGACACTGGCGACCTTTGAGAGGCTGATCAGCACGGGAATGCTGCCGACTGCAGTCTACACGACTGGTTATCGTCTGGCAGCCGGCTTTGCCTTAGCGATGCTCTTGGGTGTCATAGTAGGTATAGTGATGGTGAAATTCAGGCGTTTCGGCAAGACGATGGCATCCTTTGCTTTGGGTCTGCAATCCTTTCCTTCAATTGCATGGGTCCCGTTCGCAATATTGATCATTGGAATAAGCGATTATGGGGTCCTCTTCGTCATGGTCATGAGTTCGGCATTCTCGGTAATGTTGTCGACCTACTCAGGGCTAAGGAATATTCCCCCGATCTACATGAAGGCGGCGAAGAGCATGGGTGCTAGAAGACTCTCGCTTCTCCTTGGGGTAATGATTCCCGCAGCAACGCCCTCGCTCATAACTGGAATGAGGCAGGCCTGGTCCTTCTCGTGGCACGCCGTGATTGGAGCAGAGGTGGTGATGATTTCGGTCGGGGGATTGGGCGGGATACTCTACTTTGGAGAGGAGTTCATCAGAATGGACCAGGTCCTCGCCTGCATGATTACGATTTTCGTCATAGGCTTCGCGGTCGACAGGTTGATCTTCTTCAGGCTGGAGCGGCGAGTGCGTTCCAAATGGGGGTTAGCATCTTGAGCGGGCCAAGATACGAACTCCTACGAGGGAAGCTGTCCCGATTACCATAAACATTATATCTGCAACTCCGGCAAGTAGGCGAGTTTCATGGCGAACGACAGAGTTGTGGGAGGAGCGTTATTCGGTGGGAGCGTCATCGGTATCATTCTCTACGCCTTGCTCCTATTCTACGCGTGGGAGATTACCATCAGGGTAACTGCATTCATCGGCGTGGCTCTGATCCTGGCGATCCTTGCCTGGATTGGGTACACGATGGCCACCACACCTCCACCTGAACCGATAGCGGAAATCCCAGAAACGGGAGCGCCTTCGGGAGAAGCCAAGGTCGAGACGAAGACAGAAAAACAGTAAGCCCTGTCTCAGGAAAGACAGACCAGCCGTTGACGTAGATAGCAGACTTCGGTTGCATGCCATTCCCTCCACATGGGTCTTGATGAAATCCCGTGGTGGGTCGGCACGCGAGCGCGCCGATCCTGTTGCCTTCCTTGACAGCTTCTGGCTTGTTACTGACCATTGTCAGAAGTAGCCCAACGATTTGAGTCTCTCTTCGATTGCCTTCTTTTCCTCAGTGGAGAATTCAGCGGTCGGCGCTGAAACAACGGTTTCGCTCTTTAGTGCGCGCTCCAACAAGAAGACTATCGAATCATCTACGGAGACGAACCTCTGACCCATTTCGCGACTTACGCGTCCTACTAGCTCCTTTGGGAGCCTGACCATGACGAAGTCATCCTCAGACATGGGGTCCCAAGACCAGTGAGCGTCTTATTATCTTTCTGCATTGCCGCAGGTTGTTGGCCTCTCAGACACTCGACACACTTGTTAGGCTCGAGCATGCGGAAGACGCGAGAAGTGTGGTGGAGCTACTGAAGAGGCCCTTTGAGGTATTAGACTACTGGCGCTAGAGCTCTTTGCCAGGCTTAGATTGAAGAGAGGCGGCAATGTCTTTGTCGGTTACGCCCTTCTGTCGGTCTTCAATTAGACCAGCACCAGGGTCTAGCACGAAGCTACCGCTTTGAGTGTAGATCTTCAGCTTGCGGCGATACGCGGACTCGAGCGTTTTCCGTTCGCATTCATTGGCTGCGTACTTCAAGACGTGCCAGGGAGGCCCGAAGCTCTCGGCCGTGACGCATTTCGAGCCCAATTCGATCCTGGCTCCGTACAGAGCACTTTCAATTACAAGTGGGATTTCGCACAAGCTCACTTGCCCTTCACATTGTCGAAACGGCTGCACGCCCTCAGGATACTTGATGTAGAGAGGAACCCTCAGCAAAGCGTCATCGAGGAAGTAGCCGTGATCGTACTTCCCCATCTCTCCGAGCAACTGTCCATGGTCAGAAGTGACAATGTAGAGCGTATTCTTGGGAAGACGTTTCATTGACATGATGATGTCGAGCGAGCGGCTGATTGCCAGGTCTGCGTGCCTCCGGTATTTCTGCAGCCAGTTGAAGTCATGTCGGTACGGCTTCCCAGTCAAGTAACAGTACACCGACTCGATTCCTGGGCCCGCGTCATTCCAGGAGTAAGGTTGGTGCGCTTCCATCAGATTCAAGAACAACATGAAAGGTTCGTGAACCCTCCAGGTCTCAACGGAATGCATAATCTGTTTACTGCCCTTCTCAAGCGGAGTGCGCATCAGCAATCGAGGTGCTCGTCCTTGGACTGATTTGTAGATGTGACGTATCAGAAGCCTCGTTTTCCTGTCCCGTATCATCCTCTGCGACGCGCGAGGCCAGCTTCCACCCGCCTCTTTGAAATACGTCCTAACCCCCGTGATCGAACCGGTTTCATCGAAGATATCACAATGGCCGAAGGGGAAACCAAACAGTGGGGACACAAGAGGGTTGGCTGTAAGAGAATACGTCAAGTATCCACGGTCTGCCAATTCCCCCAAGATTCCATGCGTCTCCACAATCAGGTTAGCAGGCCTCAGCTTCTCAGAATTCTCGAAGTACGTATTCAGAGATTCGCGTATTCCGTGAGAAGAGGGAAGTCTCCCGGTGAACATCGAAGTATGCGAAGGAATGGTCCAGTTGGACGGAGCAATCGCGTTCTCATACTTGACGAACCCAGAATCCTCGAGCTTCCGGAGACCATACGAATAGTCTTCTCTTAGTGTGTCCAACACCATGAGTACTACGTTGAATCGCAATCGGATGACAGACCTTCGCTCCCCCGTGAGTCCTCGTGCTTTAAGCGATTTGTCTGCAGAGGGTAGTTGAATGACCTGCTCATCCGACAGTCGCTCCGATTCCACCCCGTGTTGAGACGGAGTTTGTTTCCAATGGAGCGGTGAGACGCCCCTTGTTCAATGAAGTGGTCGCCAGATACAGGTTTCAGGAGCCTCGAAGGGATTGCTACCGAACCTCACAATTCTGGACGAACTCTCGGCATCAGAGCAGAGTCGACGTCTAAGCCTTCGCAGCGGCCTTGGCAGCGGCCTTCTCGACCTGGCCCTTTTGGGTAATCTCGCGAACGATACCAGCTGCCACAGTGCTCCCCATGTCCCTCAGGGCAAATCTTCCTAACTCAGGAAAGTCCTTGAAGGTCTCGAGCACGATCGGCCTTAGGGGCTGTATCCTCACTATAGCCGAGTCTCCAGTCTTTATCGTCTTCGGCTTCTCCTCAGTCGGCTGGCCAGTCCTAGGGTCGATCTTTGCAACAAGCTCGGAAATCGTTGCCGCGACCTGGGCCGTGTGGGCGTGCAGGACTGGGGTGTACCCCGCCGCTATCGCAGTAGGGTGGAAGACGACTATAATCTGTGCAAGGAACTCCTTCGCAATCGTGGGCGGGTTGTTTGTGGGCCCCAGTACCGAGCCCCTCCGGAAGTCGGTCTTCGCAACCCCCCTCAGGTTGAACCCGATGTTGTCGCCGGCCATTGCTTCGGTCATAGCCACGTGGTGTGTCTCGATGGACTTCACTTCGGCCGTCAGGCCTTCAGGCATTATCATTACCGAATCGCCGACCTTGATCTTACCCGTTTCAATCCTTCCGACAGGGACCGTGCCGACTCCGGTGATAGTGTAGACGTCCTGGACTGGAAGTCGCAACGGCTTGTCGATGGGCTTCGCTGGCTCCACGAACTGATCGAGCGCTTCCATGAGGGTCGGACCCTTGTACCAGGGCATATTGGTGCCCTTCTTGACCAAGTTCTCTCCTGTCCAACCGGAGACCGGGATGATGTTGATCTTGGCGACCGGGAACCCGACGTTCTTCAGGAGGTTCTCGACGTCCTGTTTTGCTTCGTTGAATCTTTGTTCGGAGTATTTCACGGTCTGGTCGTCCATCTTGTTGATGCACACTGCCATCTGGCGCACTCCGAGAGTGAACAAGAGGAACGCGTGTTCTCTCGCCTGTCCGCCGGGAGCGAGCGCGACGTCCTCTTCGCCCTTCTTAGCGGAGACTACGAGAATTGCTGCGTCTGCTTCAGACGCGCCCGTGATCATGTTCTTGATGAAGTCACGGTGGCCGGGCGCATCGATCAGCGTGTAGAAGAACTTCGGAGTCTCGAACTTCTGGAAGGCGAGGTCAATTGTTACTCCCCTCTCTCTTTCGTCCTTCAACTCATCGAGAACCCACGCGTACTTGAAAGAGTCACCCGCGCCAGTCTTCTCAGACTCCTTCGCGAATTCATCTATCATCCTCTGGTCGACCACACCTAGGTCGAAGAGAAAGTGACCCATGGACGTGCTCTTGCCGTGGTCCACGTGGCCGCAGATGATCAAGTTCAGGTGGGGCTTATTCGCCATTCTACGTCTCTCTTTACATGAAACGACCCTCCCTCACTGTATTTAAGCGTAGTGGAGTGAAAAAGGGATTCTGTTCCATCTCTGATTGTCTGTTCGGTTGTTCGCGGTTGTGTTTATCGACTGCGTTCACTGCGAGCGCGGCTGATGAGTTCGAAGTCTGAGGAGTTTGGCGTTCTTGGGTAACCCGTGGTACGTTCTTCGCTGTGCCTTGGGAGAATAATGGTTAGCGAAGTGGGCGAAGGCAGCCTTTAGGTCCGGGGGAAAACAAGGAGCATCGAGCTTTCCGGTGCCCGCTTCACCTTCTACGGGCTTGTACGGATTAGCTCGATGACAAGTAGCTCCAGAGGATTACGCCCACGAGCATCACTATCGAGCCTGCGAAGCCCGTTATCAGTGCGCTCGCAGCATCCGAGCTCAGTCCGAGGCTCATGACGAAGCTCATCACGGGAGCTCTGACGAGCCAAGCGAAGAAGCCCAGTGCGTAACCGAGGAGCCAGAATCCGAACAGGATTGTTCTTCTTCCCATGCCGTATCGATAGATGATATCGACCTCAAAGTCGGTAAATGGGTGGAAGATGGTATTCCTTCACGGTTTTGTGGAAATCTTTAGAGCAAAATCCCCGCGAGGGAAAGCAGGTAGGTCGTGGCTATGCTCGCGCAGACTCCAAGCGCAAGGAAGAGGACCCCCTCCAACACGACCCCTTTATCTGGCCGCAGGTACTCGTCACTGATGCAACCAAGCATCAGCTTCCCAAAATAGGACATGGGATCTCTGGCCATTTCGGATGGCAGAAAAGGCAGTCTTGAGTTAATTAACGGTTGTGGAGGCTAAATCTGGCAGAATGGAGCTGGTCTTCAGGTCAGTGCTTGAGACGATGTAATAGCAATGAGTGGTCAACAATAATCATCCCGAGTAAGTGTTATTATAGTGAGGTCAGATTCCTGATTCGGCAAGGTGTGTGGCCTTGCTCGATAGTTTTGCCTCAAAGCTCGACAGGGCGAAGAGGGTTTCCACTTTCCGGGACTTCATCCTCCTCCCGGGGAGGAGCAGGACGGAACCGGGTGAGATCGACCTCTCGTCGAGGCTGACGAAGAACATCAAGCTCGAGGTGCCTCTGGTTTCCTCGCCGATGGACACGGTCACCGAGTGGCGTCTCGCGGTCGAGATGGCGCGGGTCGGCGGGGCGGGAGTCATCCACAGGAACATGTCGACCGAGAGCCAAGTCTGGCAGGTGAAGAAGGTGAAGGCTTCCAAGGTGGACGCGAGGAGCTGCGACGAAAGGGGAAGGCCTCTGGTGGGGGCTGCGGTTTCACCCCTCGACGCCGAGAGGTGCAAGGCTCTTGACCGAGTGGCGGATTTCCTCGTGGCCGACGTGGCGCACTTTCACAGCTCCAAAGTCATCTCATCTGCGAAGCGACTCCTCCCTGACCTCAGCGCCGACTTCATCGCCGGGAACGTGGGGACTGGGAAGGCGGTGGCGGACATTGTCGACGAGCTTCCCAGGGTGGAGGGATTCAGGGCAGGAATCGGTTCCGGCTCGATCTGCATCACTTCAGAAGTCACCCGCGTCGGTGCCCCAACACTATTCGCAGTCGCAGAGGTCGCTGGTGCCATCGCTGAAAGGAAGCTCGACATCCCAGTGATCGCCGACGGCGGAATCCGAGGGCCTGGTGACGCGGCCCTGGCATTTGGGGCAGGGGCGTCCACCGCGATGCTAGGCTCGATGCTGGCGGGTACGGAAGAGGCGCCGAGCAAAGCGGTCGTCAGGAACGGGAAGAAGTTCAAGATTCACAGGGGAATGGCGAGTGCGGCAGCGAGACGGGTGAGGTTTGCGATCGACAGGTACGCGGTCCCAGCGAAGGGGCTAGACGAAGGTGTCGAAGCATATGTGGCTTACGCCGGGAGGGTGGAGACAGTGATTGCAACGATGGCGAACGGCCTGAGGGCAGCCTTCGGGTACGCGGGAGCAGAGAATGTGCAAGGGATGTGGAGCGACGCGACCTTCGGAGTGATAAGTGCGATAGGGGCGGGGGAGCTGGGGGCACATTCGCTTGAAGTCAAGGAATAGGACGACGAATCAGGAACTGGCCGGCGGGATTTCGGTCCTCGACTTCGGGGGGCAATACGCCCACCTAATCTGCAGGAGGGTGAGAGCCCTCGGGGTCTACTCGGCGCTCGAGCCCCACGACATCCCTGTGGAGCAGCTGAAGAAGCAGAGAGTTGCCGGCGTAATACTGTCTGGTGGTCCGGCCAGCGTATACTCGGAAAGAGCCCCGAAGACAGACCCGAAGCTCTTCGAAGGAGAGATTCCGGTCCTAGGGATCTGCTACGGCTACCAGCTCATCGTGAAAGCCCGCGGAGGCGATGTCCAAAGGGCCGAGCGAAGGGAGTACGGAAGGTCGAGCTTAAAGATCCTCGACAGGAGAGGCCTCTTTGAAGGTGTCAAGAAGGACCGACTGGTCTGCTGGATGAGCCACACAGATTCTCCCACAAGACTGCCGGCTTCGCTCAAAGCAATCGCATCCAGCGCCAACTCGCCCTACGCCGCGGTCAGGTCGTCGGACGGGCACCTCTACGGCGTCCAGTTCCATCCAGAGGTCTCGCACACAGAGCGGGGGCAGGCGATCCTGGCGAACTTCGTGTTCGGCGTGTGCGGCGCACGTCGCAACTGGAGCCTCGAGGGGTTCATGAAGAGGTCGGTCAAGTCGCTCGCCAGACTGCAGGGCAAGGTGCTCTGCGCGGTCTCGGGAGGGGTCGACTCGTCCGTGACCGCCGCGCTGCTGCACAAGGCGATAGGCGACAAACTGACGTGTGTTTTCATCGAAACAGGGCTACTGCGGGCAGGCGAGGCCGAGAGCGTGAAGGGGTTTCTAGGGCGGGACCTAGGAGTCAATGTCGCGTTCGTAGACGCATCCGCCACCTTCCTGAAGGCGCTGGAGGGTGTGACCGGCTCTGAGGAGAAGCGCAGAGTGGTCGGTAAGACGTTTGCTGACGTCTTCGAGGAGTTTGCGAGAAGGGAGGGCCCGTTCGCCCACCTGGCGCAGGGGACGCTATACCCTGACGTGATCGAGAGTGGAAGGTCCAGAGGACCGGCCGCGGTTATCAAGACGCACCATAACGTGGGGGGGCTCCCGGAAGGACTTTCCATGCACGTGGTAGAGCCCGTCAGGGACCTGTACAAGGATGAGGTCAGAGAGCTGGGCCTGCTCTTGGGGTTGCCTCACGAAATCCTGCAGAGACATCCCTACCCCGGGCCGGGACTCGCGGTGAGAGTCATCGGCGAGACTACGCCGGACAAGTTGAGGATCACGAGGGAGGCGAGCAGGATCGTCGAGGAGGTAATCGAGGAGAAGGGGCTCTACTCGAAAGTGTGGCAAGCCTTCGCCTACGTGGGTGACGACAAAGTGACCGGGGTTCTGGGCGACGAGAGGCGCCTCGGGTATCAGGTCACGGTAAAGGTGGTCGAATCCATCGATGCGATGACCGCCGACTGGGCGAGACTCCCCCCGAAGGTCCTAGAGAAGATTTCCTCCAGAGTGACCAACGAGGTCGAGGGAGTGGTGGGAGTCACCTACTCGATCTCTGCCAAGCCGCCCGCTACTATCGAACCACAGTGACCCATGTGAGTGCCCTTGGTCCGAAGACAGAGCTCGCCGAACTCCACTCCCATCTCGGCGGCTCGGTAGACCCTGCCGTTATGTGGGAGATTGCGCATGCCCAGGGGATCAAGCTGCCCACCAAGGACTACTGGAAGTTCGTGGACCTGGTGACGGTCACTCGACGGAGCAAGAAGTCGCTCGAGCACTACCTCTCGCTCTTCCGCCTGACGGAGCTGATACAGTCCAGCCCGATCGCGATAGAGCGCTCAGTCTACCAGACGATTGCAGGGGCATACAGAAAGAACAACATCACCCTGCTGGAACTCAGGTTCAATCCAATGAAGCGAAACCGGGGAGGCGAGCAGGACCTCGATCAGATAATGATGGCAGCCGTGAGGGGGATCGACAGGGCTTCCCTGGAGTACCCGGTGAAGACAGGGATAATCGTGTGCCTCGACAGGGGGTTCGGACTGAGGCTCAACGAAATACTGCTTGAGAAAGCGATCGCCTATTCAGAGAGAGGAGTCGTGGGTATCGATATGGCTGGTATGGGGAACAAGGGTTTCAGCTACGTTGGCTACGCAGGCATCTTCAGGAGGGCCAGGAGGGAGGGGCTCGGGTTGACAGTCCACGCCGGAGAGGACGAGGGGCACGACTCGGTTAAGCAGGTCCTGGAGTACCTGGAACCGGATAGGATCGGGCACGGGGTGAGGGCGACAGAGGACGCTGGTACGATGGAGCTGCTCAAGAGAAAAGGGACCGTGCTCGAGGTCTGCCCGACTTCAAACCTGCACACAGGGGTGGTCAAGGACCTCGCGGAGCTAAAGCGCATCTTCGGAGCATTCAAAGAGTATGGCATCAGATACACCATCAACACAGATGGGCCCGAGATGCTCAGGACCAACCTGAGGGGGGAAATCGACTTTCTGCTCCGGAACGGTGTTGTCGGCGAGGGGGATGTTCTGCGCTCCAACCACGTCGCGTTTGATTCCTCGTTCGTGAAGTAGACTGCTGGCTTGTCCGGAGGTCACCCTTGAAGGTGAAAAGGTTTGAAAAGGCGAGCCCCGAAGGCGCACTTCTGATGGAGCCAGCCGAGAAGCAGGTGGAAGTGGGCGAGTTCGTGATAAACTACGCGACGGCAGGGAATGGGGAACCCCTTCTTCTCCTGCACGGAAGTGAGCCGGCAGAAACCTGGCGAGTATGGGACCAGATTCTCGGCCTGGCCGATGCCTACCGCATCGTAGTCCCCGACTTGGTCGGCTTCGGCAAGTCCTCGAGGCCCATGGAGACACCCGACTATCGGGCACAGGCGCAGGTGGTGGGGGACTTCGTGGAAAGGCTTGAGATCAAAGAGATGTCCATTGTCGGGAGCGGCTGGGGCGGGCAAGTGGCCCTCGAGTTCGCACTTATGAGATCCGAGGCAGTGAAGTCCATTGTCCTAATCGCAAGTTCCTACGACAAGAACCAGCTGAGGCGCCTGGGGAAGCTGAGGAGACCGACGCTCATAATCTGTGCCGAGGATGACATGGTAATGCAGCTGAAGGCAGGGTACCTGCTCAGGGACGCAATAGGGACGTCCAGGCTCGAGGTGCTGGACGCGCTCGCCCGGGACCCCACTCACGACTTCCGCATATCGCACCGACTCCAGAGGTTCAGGGCCCCGAAGGTGCTTCAGCTCATGAGGCGCTTCTTGTCGAAGCCCGAGGCGATGGTCGCTGAGCCGCCAGAACTGGAGAACGAGCTGAGAGGAGTCGAGATGCGCAGGGAAGAAAAAGAACCAGGCGAGGGCTCTACCTAGACGCCATTGCTACGCGTTCCTGCTCGTTCTTCTTCTTTACGGAGTGGCTGTTGGAGTCACCAGCCGCTGCCTGGATGATCTCGTCCGCGAGGACCTCTTCCACGCTCCTAGATGATCCGAAAGCCGCCTCTCTTACCCCTTCAGACATGAAGCGGAGGGCCAAGTCGATCCTACGGACAGGGGAGATGTCGACCGACTGGTGATAGACGACCCCACCGTAGCTCAGCCTTGTCGTGTCCTCGTTCGGGGAGGCGTTCTCGATGGCCTTCACCAGCTGCTGGACCGGATTCTGGCCGGTCTTCAGTTCGATGATTATGAATGCCGTCTTCACAATGTTCATCGCCTTCTGCTTCTTGCCCCCCATCCTGCCAGTGTTCTTCGCGTACTTCTTGCCGAAGTGGGTCATGTGGTTGACGAGCCTCTCGACTATGTTGACCCTGGTCTTCGCAAACTTCTTGTGCTCGTGACGTCCTCCGGAATGGGGCACCAGTACAGGCCGCAGGCCAATGACATTCTGGAGACCTTGGTCTTCAATCTCGACCCCGGTCATGTCCCACCTGTTCCAGAGAAGCAGGTTCGGGTACTCCAATGATTGCCTGCTCATGACTCTATCTCCTCGGTTTCTCCTTTCTTCCGTACACAAGCTCGTTCAGCGAAACGCCGTTAACTTTGAAGACGGTCCACCGAACGCCGGGTATGTCGCCCATCGCCCTCTTCATCGAACCACCGATTCCCTGCAGAAGCACCTCGTCGTGTTCGTCGACGAAGTTCAGAGCGCCGTCACCCGGGAGGAAAGCCGTGATCTGCTTCCCGTTCTTGACTATCTGGACCCTGACGCACTTCCTGATGGCGGAGTTGGGTTGCTTCGACTCAATCCCGACTTTCTCCAGCACAATGCCTCGTGCCTGCGGGGCTCCCTCAAGTGGGTCCGACTTGTAGTCGAGCCCGAGCTTCCTTCTCTTGTACCACTTGTTCGACCAGCGGAACCTCTGCCTCTTCTGCGAGACCTGTCGGGCAGCGAATTCTCCGCGTGGGGGACCTGTCAATTTTCGAGCCGCAACCCTTTCTCATCGTATAAAAGCGTTCAAAGCTCGCTGGTAATCTGGACGTTGTCGACGTCGAAATACCGGCGCGCCAGGAGCCGTACCTTCTCAGCGTTCCTGCCGCCCATCCCCAGGACTGCACCCTTCTTCCGATGGTCCACGACGACTACGACCCTCTTCGCACCATCGAGCCTCTTCTCTATCCTGACCTCACGGACGTACTTCGCGCCTAGAGCGTTCTTTACTAACTCCTCGATGTCGTCAGCCCACTCCACTACTTCGACTGGCCTCTTGACGGCTCTTTCGATCTTCTTGACCGCCGCGCCCTCTTTGCCTATGGCGAGCCCCATCTGGCCCTTCGCAACAACGAAGATGACCCGGTTCGCCTTCTCGTCGATAACGCAATCGCGGGCAGTGGCCCCGGTCATCCCCTGAATCATCGACAGCATGGCCAGTTGATCCGACGTGAGTTTGATTTCTGGCACGAGTGGTTCACCGCATCAACTGGTTGACGTCTGCCTCGCTTACGGAACGCAGGGCGATTGCCGACACCCTGTAAGGCCTTCCTATCATCCTCGCAAGCTCGGCGGAGGAGTGCGGCAGCTCTACCACGGGGACTCCGTGCTTCTTCGCCTCCTCCCTGAGCTTCGCCCCGAGGCCCGCCGGGACTGAGCGGGTTAGCAGGATGGCCTTGCTGCCCTTCATTGACGCAAAGCTCTCTTTGGCTCCCACTGCAGTCTTCCCCCCCTTCATTGCGTCCTTCAGTACCTTCGAGAGATGCGCGTTGTCAACCATCGCAATCAGCTCATGTAGAGGTCAATCATTCCAGTCCCGACCGGGATGGGCAGCCCGACAATCACGTTCTCTGTGACTCCCTTCAGGTCCTCGACCTCGCCCTTCACCGCTGCCTCGGCAAGCGTCGGGACGGTGATCTCGAACGCGGCCCTTGCGAGGACGCTGCTCTTCGAGCCAGCGATCCCGTGTCTTCCTATCTGCTGGATGTATCCCTTTGATGTCATCAAGTCTGCCACAAGAAAGATGTGGCGTACGTCGACCTCGAGGCCCTGCTCATCCAGCGTGCTCATGACCTCTCTGACCAGAGTTGCCCGGGCCGCCTCGATGCCGAGGACCTGCGCAACTTCGTGCACGTTGTTGGTGTAGACTCTCGTAGGGTCGACGCCTTGGACCAAGACGACCTTGCCCAAGTTCGAACCGGCTGTCTGGATGAACCACTCCTCGCCCTCCTTGACGACCGTGACCCTAGTAATCCCAGGTATTCCCTTCAGCTTCATGTTAAGAATCTTGTTCCTGAGGGTGAATAGGGCCGAGAGGTCAGCGCTCTCCATGCTGACATGAATGACGTTCTTGTCCTTCCTATCAGGCTGGACGTTCCTCTTCCCTGTCTCGATGACTTTGCTTATTTCCTCGGGGTTGGTGTCCCTGTCGGTCATCATCTCTGGGCTGAGGTGGAGTTTGATGCCCTCGGTCGGGTCGACTTCGCTGAAGGCGACGACGTTGCCGACCTTGCTGAAGAGTATCTCCTTTGCGACCTTGACCGCCTTCTCGTTGGACGTTGCGTATTCCTTCGTGAAATAGATGTCCATAGACGGGGTCGCTGGGATCTTCCGCGCGTCCACCAGCTCCATTAGCCTCGGGAGGCCGAGAGTGACGTCCCTCTCCCTCACCCCTGCGAAGTGGAAAGTCCTTAGGGTCATCTGCGTGCCCGGCTCGCCAATCGACTGAGCAGCCACAATGCCTGACGCTTCGCCAGGCTCGACTCTCGAGTAATCCTGGGCCTCATCGACCTTCTCCAACGTCTCCCTGGCCCCGTCTTCTGTGAGATGAGAGCTCGCGAGCTTGTCCTTCAGCTCCCGGGATAGCCGATCGTTGAGTCCCGGTTGGTACTTCTTGAGTAACCTCTGGATGATTTCGTCGTCCAGCTTGGCCTTCGACTTGTGAAGGAGCTCCTCAGTCTCTACCAGCCTGTCGAGGTTAATCGGGCGGCCGTGGTCGCTCTTTGCCGGGTCGACGCCGTCCTCCCCGTACAGAAACTGGATGACGTGTCCATGGGGGTCCCGGACAGTCAGGTCATACTCGACCTTGAGGTGTTCCAGCGCGTTGACCAGCCTCCTCTGCATGTAGCCGCTCTGCTGGGTCCTGACCGCCGTGTCGACTAGCCCCTCTCTTCCTCCCATGGCGTGGAAGAAGAATTCGGTGGGAGAGAGGCCGTCACGGTAGTTGCTCCGGACGAAGCCCTTCGCTTCGGGCGAGGTGTCATTCCATGGGAAATGGCTGAGAGCCCTCCCCTTCATTCCTTTCTCGATTCTCTTACCTCGGACCGACTGCTGGCCGAGGGCGGCTGTCATCTGGCCGACATTGAGGCTCGAGCCCCTCGCGCCGGTCCTTGCCATTATCATCCCGGAGTTTTCGGCAGGAAAGGAACGGTCCGCGATTCTTCCGGCCCTGTCTCTAGCGCGCGCGAGCTCGTTGACGGTGTACGCCTCTAGCGAGTCCTCTGGCGAGAGCCCTCGCGTCAGCTGGAGTGTCCCCGCCTTGTACTTCTTAATCAGCTCGGAGACGCCAGTGTAGGCCTCGTCCAGGGTCTCTCGGATATTTCTCTTCGCCTCCTCAGCTAGGTCCAACTCGTTGAAGCCGTAGGTGAAGCCCCTCCTGGTGAGGAAGGTCTTGAGGACCTTCAGAATCGAATTGAGGAATCTCCTGGCTTCCTCGTTCCCGTAGTCTTTGGCGATCCTGTGAAGCAACGAGTCTGGCTCCTCTGCCCCTATGACCGCCTTGTCGACGACGCCCGAGATGAGCTCCCCATCCTTAATCATGACGTCGTTCGAGGCTCCTGTCTTGGACGATTTCGCCCATTTCGACGTGAGGACACAGTTCATCCCCTTTGGGATGAAGAGCGAGAAGAGCTGCTTGCCAGTGTACATGGGGTGGGCGCCCTTCACCGCGGGCTCAGGGAGGTCTCCCTCGTAGTCGCCGACCAGCGCCAGGTTCGAGAACTCGCCTGGGGTGAGAAGGGTCTCGTCTCGGGTAAGGAAGAAGGCGCCAGTGATGAAGTCCCTAATCCCACCGATTATTGGGCCGCCGTACCTGGGTGATATTATCTGGTCCTGGACCTTCATCAACATAAGTGCTTCGGACCGCGCTTCCTCGCTCTGGGGAACGTGCAGGTTCATCTCGTCACCGTCGAAGTCTGCGTTGTACGGCGGACAGACCGAAGGATGAAGTCTGAAGGTCCTGTACGGCAGGACTCTGACGAAGTGCGCCATGACCGACATGCGGTGAAGGGACGGCTGCCTGTTGAAGAGGACGACGTCCCCGTCCATGAGGTGCCTCTCAACGATGTAGCCGGGCGCGAGTGTATCCGCTAGAGCCTTCCTGTCGCTCGCGAAGTCTAGCCTGATCTTTACCCCGTCGGGCCTGATGACATAGTTTGCGCCCGGGTGCTCGAAAGGTCCCTTGATCACGAGAGGCTTCAGGTTCTCGATGTTGGCGGGAGAGACCTTCTCTGGTATGGTGAGTTTCTTGGCCACCTCGTAGGGAACTCCCACTTCGCCGATGTCGAGGCTCGGGTCCGGACTGATGACAGTCCTGCTGGAGAAGTCGACCCTTTTTCCTGAAAGCGAACCGCGGAACCTTCCCTCCTTGCCCTTGAGCCTTTGGCTCAGCGTTTTCAGCGGCCTTCCTGAGCGGTGGTGCGCTTGCGGGATCCCTGAGACCTCGTTGTCGAAGTAGGTGGTGACGTGGTAGTGGAGCAGGTCGACCAAATCCTGGACGATCAGATGTGGCGTCCCGGACTCCTTGCTTTCCCTGACTCTCTGGTTGACCCTGAGAATGTCGACAACCTTGTGCGTCAAGTCGTCCTCGGACCTGATTCCCGACTCCAGCGTGATGGATGGCCTCACGGTGAGCGGCGGAACAGGAAGGACCTGCAACACGAACCATTCGGGCCTGGCTGCCTTCGCGTTGAAACCGAGGAGTTTGAGGTCCTCGTCGTTGACCCTCTCGAGCCTCTCCCTGATGGCGACCGGGAGGAGGCGAGTCGCGCCTCCCTCTTCTGTGATCTCGTGGAAGATGGTCGGTTTTGTGAACTCAATCTGATACTGTTGTTTGCCGCAGTGGGGGCAGAGTTTGACCTTCTTCGCCTTGGTCGTTATCTCCTTCGCGATTTCGTCGGCGAGCGCCGGAGTGAAGTCTGTTCTGGCGGAGACCCGAGTCCGGTAGGCATCCAGCTCCTGCTGAGGGATGAGAATCCTTCCGCAGGTCCTGCAAGTGGTCTGAATCAGCTTGTTGATCTCGTCTACGAATGCTATGTGGAGGACCGGCTCGGCCAACTCGATGTGGCCGAAATGTCCAGGACACCGTCCCGCGGTGCTTCCGCAGGTCCCGCACTTCTGTCCAGGTTCCAGTGTCCCGAGTCTGCTGTCCATTAGGCCGCCCTGAACCGGCATCCCGTCCTCGTCGTAAGTCTCGGGCTGTGTGACCTCCGCGACCGAGTATTTCCTCACCTCGCTAGGCGAGAAGACCGCAAAATCTATCCCGCCGATGGTCTTGAGCGCCTGTTCCATTGACATTCCTCTACACCTTGTCCTTCAACTGGAGCCTCGGTGCTATATTCAGGCTCATCATCTCCTGGAGCAGGAGTTTGAAGGCGTACGCGACGACCACCGTCGAAATCTTAGCCTGGTCCCCGTCGATCTTGCAGGTGTACCTCCTCTGTTTCGCGTCGTAGTACGCTATTAGACCGCACTTTTCGCAGACGTAGATCTCGGTCTTGTCTGCCTCGTCAAGAAGCCTGTCCTTAAGGACCATTGAGGCACCGTATGCAATCAGGCAGTCCCTCTCCATCTCTCCGAACCTCAGGCCGCCACCCCTGGCTCTGCCCTCAGTCGGCTGCTTCGTCAACATCTGGACCTGACCTCTGGCCCTTGCGTGAATCTTGTCCGCGACCATGTGGTGGAGTTTCTGATAGTAGACGACGCCCACGAAGACGTCGGTCGCGAACTTCTTCGCGGTCTTGCCGTCATACATCACCTCCCTTCCTGTGGCTTCGAAGCCCCTTGCTCTAAGTACCTTCTCGAGCTCCTCGATGTTCTCTCCGGCGAATGCCGACCCGTCAACCAGCGAACCGCGGAGGGCCCCCGCCTTTCCTGCGATGGACTCGATGAACTGGCCTACGGTCATCCTTGAAGGGAAGGCGTGCGGGTTGATTATGATGTCAGGAACGACACCCTCCGCCGTGTAGGGCATGTCCTCCTGAGGGACGACCAGGCCGATCACTCCCTTCTGTCCGTGCCGAGAGGCGAACTTGTCCCCGATTTCGGGAATCCTCATGTCCCTAACCCTGACCTTGAACATCCGACCCCCTTCGACGTTCTCGGTCATGAAGATCGAGTCGACGACTCCGGTCTCTGAGGGTCTGACAGCCACAGACGTATCCCTCCTGTAGGGGCCCTTGATTTCGAACTCCTTGTACTCCTCCATGAACCTCGGCGGGCTTGTCCTACCGATGACCACATCGCCCCCCGTCACCTGCGACTCGTGAGCGACTACCCCGTCGCCTTCCAAGAGGCGGTAGAACTTCTCACCTCTGTAGCCCCTTATGTTTGATTCCGCAGCCGGGACCTCAAAGGTATCTCTCATGCCGCCCAGATACTGTTTGGCCTCACCCTCATAGAGTCTGTAGAAGAATGAGCGCGCGAGTCCCCTCTCTAGGCTAGACTTGTTCATGATGATCGCGTCTTCAATGTTGTAGCCTTCGAAAGAGAGAACGGCGACCACGCAGTTCTGCCCCAGTGGGCGCTCGTCAATCTTCAGGAGGTCGAGTGTCCTCGTCCTGACTACCGGTGCCTGAGGGCTGACCAGAAGATGCTGCCTGACGTGTGGGGAAATCGGATACGTCGGAGAACTAAAGCCGAGGCTCTGCTTTGCCATGGCCGATTCGTAAGTGTTCCTAGGCGACTGGTTGTGCTCAGGGTATGGGATGATAGAAGCGGCGATCCCGAACATCGCAGCAGGGAAGAGTTCCATGTGCGTGTTCCTCGTGCTGACGTCATCCGTGCCCATCGCGACCAAGCAGTTCTCCTCTTCGTTGGCGTCGATCAACTCGACCACTCCCCGCTCAACCAGTTCGCGCCATGACATCTGGCCGGAATCGACCTTCTCGATTAGCTCAGCGTCAAGCAGCGACCTGCCGTTCTCCACGACGGTGAGGGGCCTAAGGACGCGACCAGAGCTCAGGCTGATGTATAGCCTGGGGTAGGCCTTTTCGTTGACAGGGGAGACGTAGAGGACGCTTGCGCTCGGGTTGATCTGGCCTTCCCTCCTAAGCTTCCTAAAGGCCTTCGCGAGCCGCTCGCCGTCATCCACGTAGCCCAAGAACCTGCCATCCATGAAGATCCTGCAGCCGTTGACCTGGGTCTTCTGGTCTGTCTCGCGGATCTGTTTGGCTCCGAGCTCCCAGAGCTTCTCCTCGACCTCCTGCGTCGGAACGCCAACGGAGATGATGGCCGAAAGGGCCAGATTCTTGACCAGGCCGCAGTTGACGCCTTCGGGCGTCTCCGAGGGGCAAATCCTGCCGAAGTGGGTCGCATGGAGGTCCCTAGCCTCGAAGTTGGGCTGGCTCCTGCTGAGTGGCGACTGTACCCTCCTCAAGTGGCTCAGGGTGCTGAGATAGTTGGTCCTGTCAAGGAGCTGTGTGACCCCGACCTTGCCTCGTCCCCAGTTTCCTGTGGCTATTGCGTTGTTGAGCTTGTCGGTTATGATCCCTGTCCGGATTGCGGCCCCGACCACGTTGCCCCCGCGCTTCTGACCGGTCCTTTCGAGCTGGTACTTCATATCCCTGACCAAGTTCCTAAACGCTGTCCTGAACAGGTCGGCCAACATTTGACCCGCGAACTTGATTACCTTATTGCCATAGTGGTCCTTGTCGTCTGCGCCAATCCATCCGAGCCTGAGTTCAAGGAGCTTGCAGACCGCCTCGCCCATGAACATCGCTTTGTCGTACCTCCTGTCCTCGGTCTTTCCCAAGTGCGGAAGGAGCCCCCAGTCGAGCATCGATTGCGCCCGTTTGACCCTGAACTCTTCAAGCATGCCATGGGCGACCCTGTTTCCGATGTAGACCAGAGAGTCCTTACCAGTGGGTGCCTCGCTGGCCTTGTCGAAGGAGACTTCTAGGAAGTCCTGAATCTCGGCCTTTGGCGAGACCGCGTCCGCGATGTCCTTGTCTGACTTGATTCCTAGTGCCCTCATGACGATTACGAACGGAAGGTCGACAGGGCAGCTCGGGACCTTCACGTTGATAGCGCCATCCTGCTTCAGAGTCAGCTCGAGTTTCGACCTGTAACCCACGACCGAGGAGTAGACCCTCGATTTGTAAGTGGTCGCTCCAGAGAGCTTCTCTGAATCGACGAGGATCTTGTTGGGCGAGAGGTCCTCCAAGCCAACGATGACTCTTTCGGCCCCGTTGATTATGAAATAGCCCCCTGGATCGATCGGGTCCTCGCCCGACTCAATCAGCTGCTCCTTGGAACGAGTAGAGAGCTGGCACAGTTCGGACTTAACCATCACGGGCAGGTCCCCGATGTGCTGGCGTGCCGTATCGCGCGGGAGGCCCTCCTCCTCGATAGTCATCTCGAGCAGGACTGGGGCAGAGTAGGTAAGGTTCCTGAGGCGTGCTTCCATAGGCAGGATGCTGCTGACCGAACCATCGATTTCCACGACCCTAGGGGAACCTAAGGTGATCCTTCCGAACCTTATCTTGTACGGTGTGCTGACCGTCTCTACCTCGACCTCGCCGATCTCGTCGACGATGTTCTGGAGGCCCCTGGAGACGAACTCGTTGTAGCTGTTGAGGTGCTGCTTCGCGACGCCTTCCCTCTCGAGCAGATCGCGGAGGACGATCCAGGAATTGGACTTCTGCATCTGTTTGCTCAAGCTTAGCCCTCCACCACGTACCTGTAGTATGTGCTGGAACCCGCAGTCTCACTCCTCCTAGATATCCTCACGAAATCGCCAGGCTTCGCTCCAATCTCCTTGGCTATCGGGTCAGTCACGAGGATGTACGGTAACTGACTGGGAGACGAATGGAACCTTTCAAGCACCTGCTGCGACTCTTCCTTCGTCAGGAGCTCGTGCTTGGGAATCAGGAAATGCGTACTGACCTTGAAGGGCGGGACCTCGTCCTCTACTATCTTCCGTTTTACTGTCCTCTTGGCGGTGGACTTGGCCGCTGCTAAGTCGATTTACCCCCATTCATAACCAATAGTAACTGACATGCACAATACAATGCGCAGGGCCCAATGAGAGGCGGCTTTGAGCGCGTATTTAGATTTTTCCAAAGTCGGTTCTGCTAAGTTGATGGGCCATGCCTCAGGATTTTGTCCCTGTTAAGCGTCGGGCCACGTAAACATGCTCATCGCCTTGGGCATGCTCCTGAACGGAATGACGGAGATTGTGATAACGTCGAGGGATCGAGACAGCGCTGCCGATCTGACCAAAGAGATCTGGCGAAGCTTCCTCCCGAACAAGGTCGTGCTGTCGGCGGACTCCGGGACCTATGGGCAGCTGTCAGGAATGACCACGTTGCTGGAAGGGAGAGAACCTAGGGCAAACCCGAAGGCCTATGTCTGCAAGAACTTCGCCTGCGAGCTCCCGGCCGAAAACGTCGAATCGCTGAGTCCAACTGTCTGAGACTGGTGGTTAGCCCTTAAAACGGTCAACGGGATGCGGTTGGTCCATGGCAGGAGCATGGGAGATCCGCGGACTCTTCGGCAACGAGTTTGCCATGGAGCAGGCGGTCGAGGAACTCAGGAAGGGCGATGGCTTCGAATGGGAGGTGGTGGACAGGAGGAACCTGTCTATCAAGCTCGTGAAGAGAGACGCTGAAACGGAGGAGATTGTGAAACGGATTCTCGAGATACACGATGGCTTTGTCGAACACGAAGGACCTCTGGGGCAATACGACAGGATCAAACAGAAGGAACGGGATAAGAAGCGAATAAGAGACGAAAAAAAGCGGAAGCGCCGAGAAAAGCGCTAGCAGGGAACTCCAGAAGCACTAGACTCCAGGAAGAGTGACGATCACGACGCATGGAGACTTGCTCACGATGTCGTACTCGTCTTTTGTAAGGAAGCTGTAGAACCCCGTTTCCCTCCTGCTGAATATCACCATGATATCGATGCCCTTGTCCTTCACGAATTGGGCGACGTCGACTCCCACTTCCCGAACGGGAAGTATTTTGGGGTTGATGAAACGGCCGAGTGTCTTTATCGCAAGGCTCGTGAAGTACGAGAACTCCCTCTCCTCCTTTCTGAGTGAATGGGCCATGTCTACCGCATTAAGAGGGACGGTTGGAGGGAGCTCGATGATCTTGGCCGCCGCCAGCGACAGGGTACTTCGTAGCAAGCTCTGCGTAACAGAGCCCCGTGCTGACATAGACCACCGCCGCTATCCCAAAGGCGATAGGAGATGCCACGCCAGCGAAAAGTATGATTACGCCAAGGATTACGTAGATATCAGCGCCGACGTCGGCGTAACCCATCGAGAAGGAGCCCCAAATGCCCACTTCCCTCTTCAGCTCGGTCGAACTCTCCTCTTCTTCCCGGGACAAGCATCATAGCACTCTCCTTTCGGAGCGGCGCCGTTTCGGGCAACGATTTAACGATTCTGAGGGACAGCAAGCGGCTAATCACGCTGAAACTCAGGTCGGACGAATGTGAAGAGGGACCTAGCGGTCCTTCACACCTCGATGCTCACTTCTCAGGTGGATTTCGGAGTCATGACTATCATTAGGTGGCTGTTCGCCCTAATGGCATCGACGCTCGTTCCTGCCATACATGCGACCGTTGAGGGCAAGGCAATGCTCGAGCGAAGGGGATCCGACATGGGCCTGCACAGCGTGATGCTGAGGCGCGGTCCAGCTCTCAGGACACTCGCCGCAGGCATAGCCCACCCTATCTCTAGAGTGGCTGGAATCTTCGAGATCTCGGCGGCGACATTCTTGGTTCCCTGCGCCGCAAGCCTAATCCTATGCCTAGAGCTCGCTCAGATGGGTCCTAGGAAACCATTATAGTTTCACCCGGGGGCCGTCGGCTCGCTGCGGGGGTCGCCCAGCCTGGTCAACGGCGCGAGGCTTAGGACCTCGTCCCTCAGGGGTTCGTGGGTTCGAATCCCACCCCCCGCACTCTTACAGCCGTAAGGATTCCCAGCGGCGTTCTGAGGATTAGAACTATCTAATGCCGTCTATGCTTACACAAACGGGAGCATCAGTAGGCAATGAAAAACGAAATCGCAGCCTTCGCTCTGATAGTTACTCTCGTCGTAGGAATTGGAATTGGTTACCTCGGGAGTATTTCCCCGACGAACACCCAAACAGCAACGAAGACGGAGACGACAACTGCATCTTCAGGGCTAAGGTGTTCCACTCCATCTCCTTTGCCAGTCCTCCCCGTTGGATACCAAGGATATAGTTGGGCCGTTCATTACTCTGGTCAGTGGAACGCCACGTCTGTGGGGATTACAGGTAGCGGGAGTGTAGCGCTTAACCAGTGCTATTCTTATCGAGGGGATGGTTACGTATATGTCCCCGCCTGGACTACCAACGGGGGAACTACCCTCGTCGTAACAGCTCACAAGATGGACGCCAGCGGCGGAACTATGACGTTGGCGATGAACGGTCATGTGAAGAATACCTCTTCACCATATGGGATGGTGGCGGTTGAAGCCTACGTTCCTGTCGCTAATTGCAACACCTTCGTAGGCTGTGAACCTATAGACGTGCCAATTGTTCTGAATGCGTTCGTTAACCAATCCTCGGAGAGCCAGAACTGTGGTATCACGACCCAAGGATATCCGCAAGCAGTCGTCTGTGAGGTCAGCCTAACCGCTGGAACTTCTGGAACCATCGTGTTGAATATGACCAGTCAGAACGGCGACAGTATGGTCGCGTTTGGGGCATATTCCTCTGAAAGTCAGTACGTCCAGTTCACTTTAGCTTATCCTTGCTCGTATAGCGCGCGCTGTCCCGTCCTGTCTTCGGGGTCAGTCTACAGGTTCAACTACACAGTCGCGCCGAGCCTTCCCGCGCAAAGAGAGTCAATCCTGACAATCGTGGTGACCAAAGCGTGCTGCTGGCCGTAGTGGCTTAGAACTGGAAGAACCTCCGCCCAACATGCTGGGTCGAAGTCCCACCCCCCGCACCGAGTCTACATGGAACGGACTGAGAATTAGACCTCAGAGGGGGTCTCAACTCCAAGTCAGTTGCGACAAAAGCGATTCGAACCATCCAACTCTTGCTAGAAGGTCAGATGTTCTCTCATTTCCCGAGCCTCTCTTTGGCCCACTCGAGCGTCTCCGTGAGGCCGTCAGAGAGTGAGGTCGTTGGGCTCCAGCCGAGAACGCTCTTTATTCTATTCAGGTTTGGCGTCCTGCTAAGAGCCCCCTTGGGTTTGGAATCGTCAAATCTCAACGGTATATCTTTCTTCGAGAGAAGGACAACAAGTTCCGCGAGGCCTCGGATGGTGATTTCTTCCGTTGACCCCACGTTGACCGTGAGACTACCCCGTTTTCTGACATACTTTTCCAGTCGCATGAGCGCATCGAGCGCGTCATCTATGAAGACGAAGCAGCGTCTCTGGTTCCCGTCTCCCCAGACGACGAAGTCCTCATCTGGATATTTGACTGCCTTTCTGATCAGAGAAGCGATTACCTGGCTCCTGTCAGGTTTCAGGTAGATGTTCTTGCCGTAGGCATGGAAGATTCTGGCGACACCGTAGGAGATACCAGGCATCAGGGAGAGCTGTTTCTCCGCGACATATTTCGCCCAGCCGTATCCCCCCTCTGGGTTCACCCTGCGCTCAGAATCCTCCTCCCTGAATTGAACGTGAGAACCGAGCTGTTCGTCAAACGGGTAGACTGAAACACTCGAGGCGAAGATCACCGTCCGGACCCCATTCTCGAGGCAAGCCTTGAACACGTTGGCGTCGATGACAAGGTTGGATTGCAGCGCAGCGAGCTCCCGCGCGTTCGATCCATGAAGGTAGCTTACGCCCCCGACTTCCGCGGCGAAATGGAAGACCGTCTCGGCCTTCCGAAGAGACTCTTTCGCGAACTGATGGTTCCGCAGATCGCCTAGGGAACACTTTTGTTTTATCCCCAAATCCACGAGGTTCTGAATTGAACCGGACGAGAAGTCATCCATGATTGAAACGTCACGGCCATCGTCCATGAGCCTTTTTACGATGTGACTGCCGAGGAAGCCGGCCCCACCTGTGACTGCGACTTTTGACATTCTGTGTGACCAGGTATTTCGCTCTATCTTTCCTGCCGACCGACCTCTCGCAGAGTCCACTTGGCAGTCAGTCTTATCGCTTCAGCGGGAGATAACTTCGGCTTCCAACCGAGCCCCCGAATCTTCTCTGTTGACAGGTAAACCACAGGGTTGTCGCCTACCCATCCCCGCGCACCGCCCGTGTATTTCTTTTTCACCTTCGAGAGCCCCATCTCCTCGATCACCAGGTCCGCAAGTTCATTGACAGTGGTCTGCTCTTGGAGACCGAGGTTGAAGATATTCACCCTGTCTGAACCCCTCTCGTAGCCGAGCATGACCCCGTCGATGCAGTCCGTCACGGACATGTAGTCCTTACTCTGCTTTCCATTGCCAAGTATCTCCAGTTCAGAAGAGTTCTCGAGTAGCTTGTGTGTAAAGTCCCAAATCGCTCCCCTTCTGCATCTTTCTCCGAGGACTGTCCCGAACCTGAAAGCCCAGACCTTCATTGGACTGAACTCTGCGAATGCGGAGGCGTACCCTTCTCCTGCGAGTTTGGCGGCCCCGTACATGGAAGTCTGGATGCCGGAGTATGTCTCGGGGGTTGGAGTGACCTTTGCTTCCCCGTAGAGGGCGGAAGTCGAAGCGAAGACGAAGTCCTGAATGTTGTTCGCAACCATGCTTTCAAGGACATTTAGAGTACCAACAATGTTGTGCTCGAGGTCTGCTCGATGATTGTGGAGACTGACTCGCATCAGTGCGTGAGCAGCGAAGTGGAAGACTGCGTCGCACCCGCGCGAGCACTTCGAAACAGTCTCGGGGTTCCTGAGGTCCCCCTGAATTACCTTCAGACGCGGGTTGCCCTTCTGATGGCTCAAATTGGAGCGATGACCCGTATGAAGATTATCGAGGACCACGACCTGCCATTCATCTTGGAGCAGTCGGTCGGCAAGATGACTGCCGATGAACCCCAACCCACCAGTGACGAACGCCCTCTTCATGCTTTCATGTGACCCCTTGGGCCTGTGTGCATGAACCAGTTGATTGAGTGATCATCCTGGTCATCTGACTCCGCTTGGCGCCGAGCTAAGCGCCATCTTCGGACGAAGGATGGGGCTGGGCCAGGACCGCATACGAAACAAAAGGAGTGTCTGACAGTCTGTTTTTCTCAGTGTGGCTTCCCATCGCCTTCACTTGGTGGTCTCGTCTTTTCTAATCGCGAGGAAGTCCTGCCACGCCTTGTCGAACTCCTCTATCGTCTCCTCGGTCCGTCTGTTGAATGGCATCTGTGTCAGAATCTTGGCGGGTACAGTAATGACGTGGGCGCCTGCTGCTACGGCCAGGGCGACGTCATCTGGGGTTCTGATGCTCCCGACTATCAGTCTCGCGGAAAGATTACTTTCCTTTGCGACCGCCACATATTCCCTGATTATCTGCATTGGGTTCTGACCAGCCTCCTTCGACCTGTTATAGAAGAGGGAAACATACGTTGCACCAGCCTTCGCGGCGAGGATCAGTTGGTTGAAAGTCATCATGACAGTCATGTTCGTCTTGATCTTTTCTTTCGCGAGTTGTCGCACCACTTGCAGCCCTCTACCATCACCGTGCATGGCAACCTTGACGACTACGTTCTCGTGCCACGAAGAGTATTCCCTCGCCTCCGCCAGAAGCTCTGATACGGTGCTCTTCGTCGTCTCTACGCTGATGGGCCCGTTGACAATAGCACAGATCTCCAGAATACGCTTCTTGAAATCGACTCCTCCCTCGGACAGAAAGATCTTCTGGTTTGTCGTGACCCCCTCGGCTATCCCCCAGCGGGTGAACTTTTTGATCTCCTTCAGTGAAGCAGTATCTAGGAAGAATTGGACCATGCGGGTAGGCCTACTTGCGGGCTCACACATACGAGACTATAAGAATTTGCCAGGTTATCATCTATTCCAGTGCCAAGATAAGGCGCATTTGACTGTCTGGGGTCACAAAAGAAATAAAGTCTCAAGAGAACGGACAGATTGGCGACGATTCGACCACGTCCAGGGCACATGAAATGAGAAAGAACAGAGCAGTATTTCTCGACCGCGACGGGGTTCTGAACGACTTAGAGTACAACCCGGAAGAGGGAAGGATCGGGAGTCCACTGACTGCGAAGCAGCTCAGGATCTTCCCGTACGCAGGCGAGTCAGTAAGGAGAATCAGGGAACTCGGTTTCAAAGCAATACTAGTCTCTAACCAACCCGGGGTGGCCAAGCGCCAATTCACGCATTCTGAACTCGGAAGGATGAATATGAAGGTCAGGGATGAGCTCGCAAAGCACAAGTGTTCGTTTGATGCAGAATACTACTGTCTCCACCATCCCGATGCTCTTATTCGTAAGTACAGGCTGGACTGCGATTGCAGGAAGCCGAAGCCAGGGCTGCTCTTCCGAGCGGCGAAAGACCACGATCTTGACCTCGGCAATTCATTCTTCGTCGGCGACGCGTTGGTTGACGTGAAGGCAGGAAGAGCTGCGGGTTGCCGGACAATCCTCCTCGGACACTCTACGACTTTCCTCATGATGATGATTGAAAGAGAAGACGCAAGACCAGACTTCATGCTGCCTTCTCTCAAACAGGTCCCTGACCTTTTGCGGAACTTGAAATCTAATGGCGCAAGAGCAGGGAAAAAGACCCGAGACTAGCAGCGAACTCCTGCACATCCGAGAAGATTTGAAGGCGCACCAGGGCTATACTCTGTCCTGCCTCTGAGGGCAATTCTCCTTCGCCGAGCACATGTACCCAATAGGTCGCTGGCTTTCGTTCTTTCCTCTACGGCGAGATGAGATCCTTCAGCTGTTCGCACATAAGGTGTGTCAGGACTAGATGCATCCCTTCGACGTGAGGGGTGGAATTAGCCGGGACGACGATGCACGCGTCTGAGGCAGTCTTTAACACTCCGCCGTCGAATCCGGACAGCCCGACGACCTTCCCACCGTTGTCCTTTGCATATTTCACGGCCTTGAGCAGATTCTGGGACCAGAGACCGGCTTTGTCGCTCCCCGAGCCCCCGTGAACGCTTATGGCCACGAGTACGTCCCTCCTCCTGAAGAAATTCCGGAGCTGTTCATAGTAAACGTCACCCCATCCGTTGTCGTTTGTCAGGGCGCTTACAAGCGGGATGTTGTCCACGAGGGCGAACGCGCGGAACTTCCTAGCCGCCTCGTTCGACACCCATTTGTTGAGGTCGCAGGCGAGATGGGTCGCAGTGGAAGCCGAGCCTCCGTTGCCAATCGTGAAGACCTGGTTGTCGTTCTTCCAGGCCTCATAGAGGATTCCTACTGCCTTGTCTATTGACCCTGTGTCAAGCTTTTCCACAATCTGAGCAACTTCTTCAAGGTACTCGTGTGTTCGAGACAAGTCGATGGACTTCAATCTCGGTTGCGTCTAATTAAATCTGTCAGTTCTACTGTCGTCCTCAACGCTCGGCACGAGAGGGAGGGCTATTTCTCCTCTAGAGACTGGTTAAATATTTGAGGTGGAAGTGTGCGTTGGAGCGTCCTTAGCTTCTTTGATCGTCTCAAGAACGCCTTTCAGGCTGTCGCTCGGAGGGGGCGGGACAGACCTTCCTGCGTATTTCACCAAGTATGGCGGCTTCTTCATCTCTGGGGCCGTAGACAAGTACATGCACATAGTTGTGAACGACAGGTTCGAGCCGGGGATAAGGCTGAGCTACAGCCGGACAGAAATCGTTGATTCGCCTGATCTCATACGGCACCCGTCGGTGAGAGAGGCGCTGAAGCTCCTGAACCTGAGAGACAAGATCGAGATAGTATCGCTAGCCGACGTCCCAGCAGCGACTGGCCTTGGGTCTTCGGGGAGCTTCACAGTTGGACTGCTCAATGCACTATACGCGCACCAGAGAATAGTCAAGACACCTGAACAGATCGCGGAGATAGCCTGCGACATTGCCCTGAACCGGCTACACGAGCCCTCGGGAAAGCAGGACGAATACACGGCCAGTCTTGGGGGTATCAGGGCTTACGAGATAGACACACGGGGGAATGTCACGTCCAAGGAGCTCGACATTTCAGACCACACGCTGTCCGAGCTGGAGTACGTGATAATGATGTTCTACACAGGCATTACCCGAAACGCAGGGGAGATCCTTGGGAGGCAGCAGGGGAGGGTCTCCGATGGCGATGGCGAGGCGGTCGAGAAGATGCACGCAATAAAAGCGATTGGCTTGGAGAGCAAGAAGGCCCTCGAAGCCGGCGATCTGAGGAGATTCGGAGAGCTGTTGCACGAACACTGGACGGTAAAGCGTGGCATCACGGCCAGCATGACTACGGACCAGATCGATTCATGGTACTCCATCGCGAGAGAGAATGGAGCCCTGGGCGGGAAGCTCGTCGGAGCGGGGGGAGGAGGCTTCCTGATGCTCTATTGCGAGGAGGGGAGGGAGAAGGTCAGGGCTGCCCTCGCCAGCCAGGGGCTAACAGAAGTGAGGTTCAGGTTCGACTTCGAAGGCAGCAAGGTAATCTACAACGTCTAGAACCTCCGGTTGAGCAACCAAGGGGTCCACTTGGGTTGCAAGCCGTCATATTGGCTGGGGGTCGGGGGACGCGTCTCGGGCGTTTGACGCAGACTGTTCCAAAACCTATGGTCCCAGTGAACGGAAAACCGTTCCTCGAGCACGAGATCGAATTGCTGAAGCAAAACGGCATAACCGATTTCGTGTTATGCATCGGTCACCTCGGCAACCAGGTGGAGAATTACTTTGAGAATGGCAGCAAATGGGGAGTCAGAGTCAGGTACAGCTATGACGGGCCGAAACTGATGGGGCCAGCGGGCGCGCTGAAGGGGGCCGAACCGCTCCTCGAGGAATGTTTCTTCGTCACCTACGGCGACGCCTATCTGCGGACTGACTATCGGAGCATCATGAAAGCTCTTCTAGATTCGGGGAGACTCGGACTGATGGCTGTGTATGAGAACCACAACAGGTATGGTAGGAGCGACGTCGTCGTGAGGAGGGGCTATGTCGCGCGTTATGACAAGAAGGGTCGGGGCAGGGGTATGGATTGGGTGAATTTCGGGGTCTCCGCGTTCAGAAAGCACGCTCTGGCTTTTGTTCCATCAGGGAGAGAATGCAGCGAAGAAGAGTTCTACGGGGAATTGATCAAACACGATGAACTCCTAGCATTCCCCGTGAAAGAAAGGTTCTACGAGATAGGAAGCCCTGGGGCTCTGAGAGAATTCGAACGGTTCATCTCCAGCCAACGCTGAGACAACACCCAGGGATCGAGAGACGGCGCGAATCAGCTCATGAAGAGACAGCTACGCGTACGAGTTTATGATTTCGACGCACTTCTCAATCCCATTGTACTTCTTCGAAACTAGCCCGATAGCCTCCACGTTCCTCTTGTATTTCGGGTCCCTTGCACACGAATCTATGGAATCCGCTATTCTCTGAGCGTCCAGGGCCTCTGAAGGAACTGCAATCCCGAGTCCGAGCCTTTGGAACTTGTCGGCGTTCGCCAGTTGCTCTGAGTGATTGTGTATCGGGACAAGGACCGCTGGCTTCCCTGCGTCAATGCACTGTCCTATGGTTCTGTGACCTGACCTCGCGACTAGCACGTCTGAGAGCAGGAACAACTCGTCCTTGATCGGGCACCAATCGTAGAGCAGGGTCCCGTCGGCTAGCCTTCTGGGCTCCCCCGAACCACCTAGATAACCCATTGAGACGACGACCTTGTACCTGCTGGAGAGCACACCAGCCGACCTGAGGGCTGTGTCGATGAATCTCTTCTTCGTCGCGTCTGGACCGCTTATCTGGAAGAAGACGAGCGGCCGCCCGTCAGATCCCAGCACTTCTCTCGCCTTCCGAAGCCTACTCTCGTTCACCTCCAAGCCCGGGGATGTGAATCCCACATATCTGACTATTCTCGATAGGTCAGTCCCCGCGACGTTGGCTTCCCCGATTGTATAGGGAGGAGGGAGGTCTGTCAACAACACCTGCTCGCTCAGAGACCACATAAGACCCAGAACATCCCCCGCAATCCTCTCGTAGAATCGCCCGAACGCATCCCCCCTGAATCTCGGGGGGAGAATCACCTTGAATTGGTTCAGCATCGTGATGACAGGATATGATTGCGATTTGGCCGCGAGGACGGCCGAGAGCCTTGAATCCGACACTGCGACTCTGGGATCGAACTTCGCAATGCTCTCCGCCTCGAATGTGACTTGTCTCATGAAGGAACGAAGCATAAAGGGAAAATGTAGCAGGAAGTCTCTCCCAGAGAAGCCGCCCTCTTCAGTCCACTCCACGTCGAACGACGGGCACTCTGTTGCATCTGCCCCAGGCTTGTGCGTCCTAATGTACTCCAGACCTTGGGCCGAACACGAGTAGCGGAATCTGTTCCCGTTGGGTCCGAGGCGCTCGGCGATGTCGAGAATTCTGGTCGCGTGACCCAGCCCTGACCCGAAAACGGCGAAGTAGATGCTGTTCAAGACCGTCGTCTGCTCGTTCGGTTATTGCTGCGCCTATTTATCCGCGGGCAAGTTGGAACGACTGGTTCTAAGGAGGCATGAATTCCCGAACGTCTCAGGCGATGCCCGCCGTTCCAGAATCTACAAGTTGATTCTGTCAGGGAGAATGGGGGGCGAGGGCCGAGGAAATCTCGTCTGGTTGCTAGAGCAGCCGGATAAGTGATGACTACTTTGCACCTAATTCCTTCTGGACGTAGTCTACCAAGACTCCTGATGCTTCCCTGGTTATGGGAGGCCCATGCCCGGGAAGCAGGACGACGTACCGATAGGTGGAAATCTTCCTAACTGACTCCTTCGCTTGCTCCACGTTGACAGTCATAGAGCCGGATGGGAGCCGAGGCATTCCCCTAGAGTCAGTCCTCAAGGCATCCCCGACGAAGATCGCTTCCTTTTCCCTGTACAGGCTTATGCTTCCGTCCGTGTGCCCAGGAGTGTGGATCACCGTGCAGTCGAGTATCCTGTCGGAGTCATTGAGGAGCACGTCTGGTCTCACTGGCGTGAAGCGCAAAAAGAGACTCATCGCAGCGAAGAGCACGCCGGTGGCGCCCTTGACTTCTTTCAGCTTCTTCTCGCCAGCGAGTCTTGGTGCGTCCGCTTCGTGAATGGCCACCTTTGCGTCGGTTAGATCCTTTAGTCTTGCAACGCTTCCAGAGTGGTCTATGTCTGGATGAGTGAGAACTATGTACCCGAGCCTTTTCGGCTCTATCCCAGCTCCTCTGATGTACTCGAGTATCCTCTTCTCATTCCCGGGCATCCCAGTATCAACGAGGGCAGCACCTGCGTCAGTAAAGACCAGATAGCAGTTGGCGCCGCGCACGCCCTCAATCCTGTGTATGCCCCGAGCAATTTCCATGACAAGCGGATTGCACCACGAATCATTAACGCTTTCCTAGGACAGATTTGAAGAATGACACTAGTCTACGTCCGCGGATATGGCGTTTTGTCGTCAGCACTGGTCCAAATCGACCGGGGACTTGCCCTGAACGCCGAGACAGCTTTTTATGAAGGAGGAAACGGGATGAGAATAATGAACTGTCCACAATGTGGGGCTCAACTTCCAGACGAGGCATCATTTTGCTACAAATGCGGAACAAGGATTGGCGTCGGTTCAGGTGGAGGGCAGGGAGCAGGTGGCTCTAGCGCATCGCAACCAGGCGCGGTGCCTCCAGCTTCTTCCAATCCGCCTGTGCAGATTATCGCCCCCACCGGAGCAACCTCGATAAAATGCCCGAATTGCGGTGCTCCCATTTCTCCGAAGTTCGGCGAGATGGTGATAACCTGCGAGTATTGTGGCAGCGGGGTCGTCCTTGGGAACCAAGGGTGGACCAACATACAGAAACATACCATACTTCCATTGAAAATCGCCAGCATCGACCAGGTGAATGGCATCATAACTCCGCTCATGGACAAGGGCCTCCTACACAGACATCTGCAGCAGGATTCCAAACAGGAGGAAATGAACTTGTCATACGTACCTTACTGGATTGTAACCGTCTCCGCACGCACGTCAGTTGTGGCCGCCAACGTGGCAGCCCAAGTTGGGCAGACCGCCACGACAGCGGCATTGATGGGCATCATACTTGGCGGAATGGGAGGAGGTGGCGGTCGCGGCGGTTTCGGGGGAGGAGGCCGCAGGCGAGTTTTCTCGAGTCTGGGAGGGGAGGTAAGCGCCCTGTTCCAGAGTGCATCTGCGTTGGCACCAATCAGGGCCTTTGGGATGGGGATGGGCTACGGCGGCGGAATGAGGAAGGCCGAACAGATGGACGCAAGCTATGACTTTCCAGTGGTTGCACTAAAAGCCCTTCTGGAGTACCAGCCCCGAGACTATCAATTCGACCTTGACGACAGGACATTGTTCGACATCGCCAAGTTGCCCAAGAGTATCAAAGCCCTCAATGGGGACATAAGCGAGGATGTTGCGAAGTCTCAGGCGAAGACCCTAGTCGATCAATTGCAGTCAGAGAAAGCGCACGCGAAGTATCACATGATTCAGCAATTGACTACGGAATCGGACATCGGAGACGCAGAGTTGCTCCACGCACCAATCTGGTTCGTCAAGTACGATCACAAAGGAAAGAAGATCATACTCGTCATCGACGCGAACTCCGGCAGAGTAATCAACAGTCTGGGGTTGTAGAAGAGGGTCGTAATGACCCGACGGCCAGCTGCCGTACCATCAGAGAATGCGCGCTTTAGGTCTCCCGCCATTTCATCTTGAACGAGACGAGCAGCAGGAGGACGGCGGCCGCTATGAAGAAAACCGCGAAGCTGAGGACCGGAGCAATCGAGTAGCCTAGCCCAAGGGCGCCCTGGAAGAGCGACGACGCTTCCGTGGTCGGGAGCGCGCGCACACACGTGTGGATTCGTGCTTCAGTGCGTTGATGCACTCACAATTGAACTAGAGGCAGATGGCGACTGAAATCTGGTCCTTTGCCGTCTGGCCATCACCATTTCGACAGCGCACACCGAGATCCCAGCATACGCGATCCCGCCCACCAGGTCGACCAAGAAGTGCTGCCCCAAGTAGATTATCGAGAAGTACACGCCCCCCGCGATGGGGAGAGATACAAGACCGTATTTCCTGCCAAGCTTGAACATGAATATCGAAAACAGCGTCGCATAGGCCGCGTGCAGGCTTGGAAAGGCGGCCACTACGTCGGATTCCCCTGAGAGAAGCACAGCCTGCACATTTTGGAAGACAGTCGGAAACATCTTGTCCCCGGTCCCAAGCAGGTTCTGCGCCGTGCCCGCCAACCACGGGGGTTTAGTTGGAAGAATCACGAAAGTGAGGAGGGCTAAGTAAGACGTCAGGACAAGCGAATATGTGTACCCACGGTAGACGGCCCTGTCCGTGAACCAGAATAGAACGAAGGCAATTACGATCAGGAACGCGTGCATCCCGTAAAAAACTGTTGAGACAAGCGTGGTAGCAGACGACGCGAACACTGTCTGGACACCCGCAACGAAGTTGGAGCCAACCAGCGCCTGGTCTAGTGGGGCCATTGAGACCGCATTCCCCGAATTGACCAGTGCACCGTTGATTCCCTGTAGTGATTCATAGGTGAGCAGCACGGCGACGATGAGCGCGGAACTCCTCATGAACTCCTTCGACCCTGTTGCCAGGCCTATGAAAGGGAGGACAAGGACCGCTACCACTCCAAAGCTGACCTGTGGGAGCGTCCCGAATCTCAAGTAGGCAGCCGCTACAACGGTTACGTAGATCAAGACAGCAGCGAGAAGGGCAGAATCGAGGCCGAAGAGACCAGTCCTGACCTTCGGGTCGCCAGTATCTATCTCGTTCATTGCTCCATTTGCGACCTCACGCTTAGGTTAATTTAAACGGTGTACGCGACGACGCGAAGGACCATCATCATCGGAGCGCCAGCCACTTCGCGTCCGACGAAGGCCCAGGAACCAATCGACCGCGCCAAGCTATTCAAGCAACGACGCCAACCAACTTGGTCGGTCTTCAGAATCTCTTAAGATTCGGTGAATGGTTCCCAGAGGATTGACTCGCGAGTAGCGGGTCAACTCCGGCACGCGCATTCGTTGAACCGATTCTGCGTCAGTCTACTCCGGTGGATTTCCTGAGCCTTTCGACCATGTCGGTCCGTTCCCAGGTGAAGTCCGGGTCTTCCCTGCCAAAGTGGCCGTAGCATGCGGTCTTCCTGTAGATTGGTCTGAGCAGGTTCAGGTGGTCGATGATCGGGCCTGGCCTCATGTCGAAGACCTTTTCTGCGCCTTCGGTAATCCGGGAATCCGGGATCTTTCCGGTCCCGAAGGTGTCGACCATGAATGACACGGGCTTGGCTACGCCGATCGCGTACGCGGTCTGCACCTGACACTTCTCCGCAAGGCCTGCAGCCACGATGTTCTTGGCAACATACCTAGCCATATAGCTCCCCGAACGGTCAACCTTGGTCGGGTCCTTACCCGAGAAACAGCCTCCACCGTGAGAGGCGACGCCCCCGTAGGTGTCCACTATGATCTTCCTGCCTGTCAGGCCTGAGTCGGCGAGGGTCCCGCCTATGACGAACCTGCCTGTCGAGTTCACCAGGAACTTCGTGTCCTTGTCGAGCATGTTACTGGGCACTGCCTTCCTGACAACCTTCTTCACCACGTCGCGTTCCACGACCTGCGGGTCGACCTCCTCGCTGTGCTGGGCTGCAACCACGACCGTGTCGACCCTCACGGGCCTGCCGCCGTCGTATTCGACGGTGACCTGCGACTTGCCGTCGGGACGCAGGTAAGGAATGACGCCATTCTTCCTCGCACTGGCCAGCTCCCTGGCTATTCCGTGGGCGAGCATGATAGGAAGTGGCATCAGCTGCGGGGTCTCTCTTGACGCGTATCCGAACATCATCCCCTGATCTCCAGCCCCCACATCTCCGGCTGGCCTAGTCACTCCCATCGATATGTCGGGCGATTGCTCTTCGATTGAGACAAGGACCCCACAAGTCTGCCAATCGAGTCCGTCCTTCGCATTATCGAAGCCGACGTCTCGAAGAACGTCCCTGACTATCTGTCTTATGTTGACGTAGGCCGACGTCGTGATCTGACCCGTCACCATTACCGTGCCTTGCATAATCAGGGTCTCGCAGTCGACCCGCGCCTTCGGATCAGATGCGAGGATGGCGTCCAGGACAGCGTCGGAAATCTGATCGGAACATTTGTCAGGGTGTCCTTCCGTGACGCTTTCTGAAGTAAAGAGGTGCCTGTTCATGTTTGCTGAAGTAAGCGCGCAAGTAATGGCTTATATGGGTTCGTGACAATGATATTCTTGAGAGAATAATGGCGGTGCAACTGATAGACCCCAAGCAGCTGAAGCGGATACGCATGCAGCTGAGTTACACTCAGGCAGGCCTCGCCGAAGCGGCCGGGGTTAGTCAGTCGATAGTGGCCAAGGTGGAGGCAGGTGCAGTCGACCCCACCTTCAAGACACTCAAGGCTATCTCGGCAGCTCTGAATTCGAGAATCGCCTCCACAGGGAAAAAGGCGGCCGACATCATGTCCTCACCGGTGATAGGCGTGAGCAGTGATATCAGGCTCTCCGAGTGTGTCGCGATAATGAAGAAGAACGGGTTCTCACAGATGCCGGTCTTCTCGGGAGACAGAATGGTGGGGACGATAACCGAGGGCCGAATTCTCAACATCCTAGCGACGGCTCCCAATCCAGCCGAAGTCTTGAATCAGCACGTCAAGGACCACGTCCAACCCGTCTTTGCAGTCGTTGGCAGAGACACTCCGGTAGAAGCACTCTTCTCTCTGTTCGGCTACCTGCCCGCCGTACTCGTAGTCTCAGGTGAAAAAGTGCTGGGGATAATCACGAAGATCGACATGCTGGCGGCAGGGACTTGAGTGGCCGAGTCGACGGCCCCCTAGCCCAAGCCGGAGGCGTCTGAAAGGCCTGCTCTAATCGAGGTCCCAGATTGTCAGGTAGGGGACGACCTGCCTCGGAGCCTGAAGTGAGGAATGTTCTGAGACTCTTCTTGTAGAAGATAAAGTATGTGATAATGACGAAATCTACCAGAATTGACAAATGCATGATCGTGCAGTAGATACAGACGGTCTTCAGAATGATGAATTCGACCGTCATTAGGTAGGGGACTATCGCAAGCCCTACGAACCTCCACGCAAACAACACCTTGAAAGCCCTCCCGTAAAGCCGATCGCTTCCGAATGCGACGAGGAGGATCAGAAACAAGTTGACGATAAAGTAAGCGACTGCCAGAACATCGAGGTTGAAACCATAGATTGAGTTGTAGGAACTCGAGAGAACAGCCCCGCAGTTGAGCGATATCCCCCAGAAGGTCTGGTTAGCGTGGCAGCCTGGAAGCTGCTGATGAAGCAAGTAGTAGAGGTAAAGCACGATTGAGGAAGCGATGAGCCCCACGATGGACATCACTACCAGGATCAGCAGCTTCAGAGGACTTGCTCTCATTTAGTCCCAGCCGCTGTAGGTTCGTCTGGAGAAGAGAGTGCTTGGAGACAGGGCGAAGGAGGCGTCGCTCAGAAGGAGCTCGGAGCCAGAGCTCGCGGACGAAGGAGTGTACGAAACTAGCGTGTCCGTGAGCGTCCTTATACTATTTTGATCGCAGACTGAGGTCGGGTCGTTGCCTGTAATCTTGCAGACAAGCGCCGTTATGGCGTTCGCCCCCATCTTGATTTGTGATCCCAACGCGTCACCTTTGCTGATGCTCGTCATTATCTGAGTCCAGTTCTTGCCGGCGAGAAGACCCGGGTTGGCATCCAAGGAATAGGGCGCAAGGTACTTGTTCCCAAAGTTGAGGAATGGGTATGCCTTATTGAATTCGACTGTGTAATTTGATGGGACGGTCTGCAGGGGGGTATCCTGGGTTCTACCCACCTGTTCGTAAGGCCGGAGGACAACGTAGCTGCTGTTGTAGGTGCTACCTACGAACGTGAACGTGGCATAGTCGCCCTCGTCGTTCGCGGAGGTCGTATAGTGGAGGTTCGAGAAGTTACCGAACCTTGAGAAGGCGAGTATCATTGACCACCGCTCGATGGCGCAGTAGGGGCAGAACTCCCCACCGATGTAGACGACTATGGGCTTGCCATTCGAGAAGTAAAGTGAACCGGTCGCGTTCTTGAGCGTTGCCAACATCGTCACGTCCGACGGCCCGTAAGCGGCGTGGGCCAGCTGATTCAGTGTTGTCATGTCGGAGAGGGTGACGGGTTTGCCTATCTGCTTGTCCAATCCAGAGGTTGTAAGGTTCAAGGCGACGTAGACGCCAGCGGCTAGTGAAATCCCGACGATCGCCACAGCCGCCAGGATGGTAAGTCGCCTGTTCCGCTGCCTCTGCTTGACGTGGGCTCTCAAACGGCTCGGTCTGAGGAGTCCTCGATGTCGCCACTCTATAAGTCGAGCGTTGTCCAGTTGGGAACGAGCGAGCCCGGCCTTGAGGAGGAAGGGAATGGACCGTAAGAGGCCCCCAGCGAGGAAGGCTTTTAGTCGAACCATGTGTCGGCTAAAGTAGAAGGAATTCTTTGCTTGCAGACAGCTTCCGGGCCCGCGAATACCAAGAGAGGATAGCCAGAACGGCCGCTGACATCAACACCCTGGTCGTACTGCCGACGGGGCTTGGCAAGACAATGATAGCCATCATGGTCGCCGCGGAGGTGCTTCAGAAGCGCCCCGGTTCGAAGGTGATGGTGCTCGCGCCGACGCGGCCCCTTGTGATCCAGCACTTCCAGACCTTCAGGAAGAACATTCACCTGCCCGAAGAATCCTTCGCGGTGCTGACCGGGACAGTGGAACCTGGCTCTCGAGAGCTACTCTGGCTGAAGGCCCAACTCATCTTCGCTACACCGCAGACTGTGTACAACGATGTCAAACATGGAAGAGTCTCGCTGAAAGACGTCGCGCTAGCGGTCTTCGACGAAGCCCACCGAAGCGTGAAGGACTACACCTACACGAGGCTGGCAGAGGCATACCGGGATTACTCGGACCACCCCCTCATTCTGGGGCTGACGGCTTCACCCGGCTCTTCGAAGGAGAAGATAGACGAGATCAAGAAGAGCCTGTTCATCGAGAAGATTGAAGCGAGGACCGAGCAGAGTGAGGACGTCCGTGAGTACGTGGAACGGACCAACATCGAGGCAGTGAAGGTAAAGGCGTCGGATGAGTACTACGATGTCACGTTGAGGCTTAGAGAGATCTACAACGAGAAGGTGAAGAAGCTGCTCGCCGGTGGATTCCTGAGAGACAACAGGGTCTCGAAAAAGGCGCTCTTGGAGGCGAGGTCGACGATCTCTGCGAGGCTAAGGACAGCTCAGGCGCAGGACGGCCAAAGAGGGTACATCTTCGGTGCGATCATCAACCAGACCCAGGCCGTGGTCATCCTCCACGCCCTAGAGATGATCGAGACCCAGGGAGCCCCGTCCCTCGAAAGGTATCTGAGGAAACTGCGTGAGAAGGAAGACAAGGGAAAGGCGACCACTTCGCTGATCAAGGACCCGAGATGGCTCAAGATAGAGGAAGAGGCCGAGGCGCTGAAGTCTGTTGAGCACCCGAAGGTGAACGTCTTGCTGAAAGTTGTCAAGGAGCAGCTGGCGAAGAAGAACGACTCCAAAATCATCGTCTTCACCCAGTACAGGGACACGATAGAAGACATCGTGGAGGCCCTGTCACGAGAGGGGCTCGTGGCCCAGAGGTTCGTGGGACAATCGGACCGAGTCGGAAGCGAGGGGATGGATCAGCAGACGCAGACCAATGTTCTGGAGAAGTTCCGAGAAGGCGTGTTCAAGATCCTTGTGAGCAGCAGCATAGGGGAAGAGGGCCTTCACGTACCCGACGTCGACCTCGTGGTCTTCTACGAGGCGGTCCCGTCGGAGATCAGGTACATCCAAAGGAGAGGGAGGACAGGCAGGACCACCGAAGGGAAGGTCGTCATCCTTCTTGCTGAGGGAACGGTGGACGAGGCGTACTATTACAGCACGCTCTTCAAGGAGAACCGGATGAAAGAACTCGTCGGTCGGACCGACCAAAGGCCCCCGAGACGCCGCGTGAGAAACCCGACCCTCCTAGACTTCACCTGAAGCAGACCGCTTAGGCTTTGCCGCCCACGACTGAGACCCTGATCAGATTAGTGGTCCCTTTCACTCCTGGGGTCCCCGAGGTGACAACTATCCGGTCTCCCTTTCTCGCGAGGCCCAGCCGAACAGATGTGAGGCCCGCCTTTGCGAAGAGCCAGTCCACAGTCTTGGCCTTCCGCGAGACCACGGGGATGACACCACGGAATAGTTTCATCCTCCTAGCGACTCTCGGGTCGGTGCACATCGCCACTATCGGCTGGACTGGTCTGCACATCGCCACTCTTCGGGCGGTCGAGCCCGTCTGGGTAGGGGCGACGATCACCCTAGCGCCCACGTAGTCGGCAAGCCTGCAGGCCGCTCTACCGATCGCCTCTCCAATGTCCCTGGTCTCAGACTCGGTCCAGGACCTGGCGCAGGATTCGGGCGACTTTTCCGTGGCCCGGGAGATCTTGTCGAGCATCCTCACAGACTCTACGGGATATCTTCCTACGGTCGTTTCGTCTGACAGCATCACGGCATCGGTCCCGTCCAGGATGGCCGTGGAAACGTCGGTCACCTCGGCCCTGGTGGGGACTGGAGAATTCACCATGCTGATCAACATCTGCGTTGCGACTATGACGGGCTTGCCCGCCTTGTTGCACTTCCTGATGATCTCCTTCTGAATCGCCGGGACCGTCTGTATGGGCACTTCGATCCCCAAGTCGCCGCGGGCAACCATTATTCCGTCCGCCTCGGCGAGTATCGGGTCGAAGTTCCTGACGGCCTCCCGCTTCTCAATCTTCGCGACGAGGAGCGGCCCGTCGTCCGGGAGGAGCCTCCTCAAAGCTCGCAGGTCGGCCGAAGTCTTGACAAATGAAGCAGCGACGAAATCGACTCCTTGGTTGATCCCGAACCTGAGGTGTGCGATATCCGCGGGCGTCGGGAACTTAACGCCAAGCCTGATCCCGGGCGCGTTGACCCCCTTGTCCGAGCCCAAGGTACCCCCCGCCAGGATGGTGCACAGGACGCCGTTCCCCTGCTTCTCGTCAACCCTGAGCCTGATAACACCGTCGGCGAGATGGAGGACGTCGCCTCTCTGTACGGAATCGATGAGGTCAGGGTTGTTCACGCTGACGCGCCTCGAATCGCCTTCCAGTACAGACTTGGTCAGAAGAATCTGAGAGCCTCTTGCGAGGTCTGCGGACCCATTGAGCATCCTGCCGACCCTGATCTTGGGACCTGGGAGGTCCTGGAGGATTGCGATTGTCTTCCCGGCCCGCCTCGTCTCCGACCTGATGGTCCTGATTTCGCTGAGATGGCTGGCTACGTCGCCGTGAGAGAAGTTGATCCTGAAGACGTCGACCTGGGAGACGAGGCTCCGGACGATACTTGCCGCGCTGCTCGCCGGCCCTATCGTGCAGACTATCTTGGTCCTTCTCACAGGGCAGAAGGACGCCGGTGATTCAATCTAAGGTTAGCGGATAGGCTTCAGGCGCGTCTGGACTGTCCTTCATGGCACGAATTTCGACCTGACCCAGTCCGGCTGATTCTCCGTTATCGTCCCCGGGCATCGTATTGTTTAATACCAATCAGACTTCAGGCAACCTCCGAAGAAGGTAATCGAGTAGCAGGGAAGAAAGTATGTCAGGGTCCTCAATCGAAGCAGTGAATCTTTCAAAGTCGTTCGGGTCCTTTGCCGCCGTCTCGAACCTCAGCCTGAAGCTCGAGGGCACCAAGTGCATCGGTTTCCTGGGTCCGAACGGTGCAGGCAAGACTACAACGATGAAGATGTTCACAGGCCTCATTTCGCCGACTCAAGGGAAGGCCCTGATCAACGGCGTCGACATCAGAGAGGACAAGAAGAAGGCCCTCGGCTCGTGCGCATCGCTGATAGAGACCCCAGAGATCTACCCCGCCTTGACTGCCCGGGAAGCACTGATGATGCTCTCTGAACTGCGGGGCGTCCCAAAGGAAGAGAGGACAAAGCGGATCGATGAGGCGCTCGGGAAGGTCAAGATGCAGGAATGGGCGGACAAGAAGGTGGGTAGCTACTCTAAAGGAATGAAACAGCGGGTAAACGTCGCGTCTACCATACTCAGCGACCCACAGGTCATAATACTGGACGAACCTTCAACCGGGCTCGATCCTCGGGGAATGAGCGAGGTAAGAGACATAGTGAAGTCGCTCGGAAACAGGCTCGTGTTCATGAGCTCTCACCTCCTAAGCGAGGTCACGGAGGTCTGCCAGGAGGTCGCACTGATAGATCACGGGAAACTCCTCGTGTACGATACGATCGAGAACGTGACCTCGAGGTTCGCAGGAGACGGAGGCGCGGCTGAAGCTGGCTTCTCACGCGACGTGGACGAGGCGGCGCTATCGAGGATACTGCGACTAGAGGGCGTGGACAAGGCGGAGAAGAGTGACCCTAGGCACCTCAGCATCAGGTTCACAGGCGGACTTCAAGCTCAGGAACGACTGTTCGCGCAGCTCGCCGACATGAACATCGGCATAGTGAGCTTCAGGGAGACTTCAACCGGGCTGGAAGACGCCTATCTGAGCCTGATCAAGGAGACTCTGTGATCGCGATGTCTGCGAATAGCCAGGGCGGCAACGCGAGAGTCAGCAGCCTGTCCCAAATGAGGATAGTGACGAAGTATGCCTTCCTGAACTACTTCAGAGCCAGAAGGTTCTACGTCATGCTGGTGGTAGTCTTGCTTATCAGCGCACTGCTCACCTTCGTGGCGGCGTACTACAGGCCTGCCACTTTCGGGTTTGGGACTCCGAGCTCGCAAAACCCGGCCTTGACATTCTACTCTGCCTTCTGGGGGAGCGTCCCTACCCTCGTGGTACTCCTCTCAGTGGTCTTCTTCGGGGGAGACGCGATATCAAGCGAATTCCAGAACAAGACTGGTTACTTCCTCATTCCCAACCCACTCAGGAGGTCGGTCGTATACATCGGAAAGTGGTTGGCCGCCCTGGGAGCCTCAACGCTAATCCTGGCGGTCTTCGCGCTGATTTCTTTGGCCAACGGGACGTACTTCTTCGGGGCCTCTGTTCCATACCAATTCGTAGAATCTCTAGCCTTCGCTTGGGTATACTTGGTTTCGGCGCTGGGCCTAACCTTTTTGTTCAGTTCACTCTTCAAGACCAGCATCATCTCGATACTGACGACAGTTATGCTCTTCTTAATCGTCTTCGACATAATAGACACAGTAGCCTCTGTGGTTGCCGGGATTGAACCCTGGTTCTCGATCACCTACGCGGGTGGCATAATCGCCAACGTCCTTGCGGTGCCATTCCCCCTCCACAGTGTCACCCAGGCCTTCGGAAGACGCTTCACACTCACCACATTCAACGCGCCGATACCGGAAGCGCTGGCGATAATGGCTGTATACTTCGTCGTCTCAGCAGCCCTGGGCCTGTGGCTCTTCGAAAGGAAAGAGTTCACTTCCTAGGTCGGAGACTAACCGCTCGTCAAGAGGAATTCCTTCACTTTCCCGCCAACCATGTTAACTAGCGCACCCCTCAGGATTCCGTCTGCATACTCGCTGCCGGGGTTGAGGCAGAGAGTCCTCCCAAGCCTGACAAAGCCCTTGGACTCGTGGATGTGGCCGTGGAGTCCAAGCAGGGGAGCATGCCTCTCGATCGATTCTCTAACTGCCGAGCTTCCTGCGTGGATGAACTTGATACCAAGGCCCTCTTTCACGTATTCGAAGTCCTGAGATACAGCCGGAGCCCTGTCTAGTTCCGTGTTGATTGGCGGCACATGGAGGTTGAAGACCGCGGTCTCCGTCCTCTTGACCTGCGAGGCCAAGGCCTCAATCATCTGGCCAAGCTTCTCCTCGCTCACTTCCCTCGGGCTTTTCCAGGGAGTGGGGTTGGCATATCCGAGAGTGATCATCTCGAACCCTCCCTCAAGCTGCACGACCCTGTTCTCCGGGTTGACCAGATGCCCCGAATCGGCAAGCAGCGAGTCGATCTCGAACTTGTCGTCGTTTCCAGGCGAGATGTAGCACTTGATGTTGGTGCCTTTCAACCTCTCTCCCGCGAGCTCGATCCAGGACTTCAGAACCGAGTTCATCGCCTCGTTGAAAACTCGCTCCTCCCTAGATTTGTCCGTCTGGAGTTCCTCGAGCTCCTTTGGGCTAGTAACGAATGAGTACTGGCCTGCGTCGAGGAGCATCTTCTGGGTCTCCTTCAGCCGGTCCTTCTTCACGGTGCTGTCCTTCTCAAAGAGCCTGAGAGTGTACGTCCCGTCATTCTCTTCGACGATGGGAATCAAGACTTTGCCCGTGATGTCTCCCCCGAGCACGAGACAGTCTGCATTGTAGAACTTCGCGGCATTGAGGAACTTCCTGAAACACCTGTCGGAGGCGTGGATGTCAGTTATGAAGAAAAGACGGGTCAAGCAACTCGTCGCGTCTGCCGTTTTGTATTTAACGATAGTTCCGCGGAGAGCCGTCCAAACAGGGACTCACCTTCTCGCCATTAAGCGACGGCTCATGGGAGCGTATCGGCTGAAGTAGGGGGAGAAGTCTTAAATCACAAACGAGGGAGTCTTCCTTAGATTGAATATCAAGGGCACCCGCAGATTGTCCGCAGTTGTGATTGTGGGTGTGCTCGCTTTGATTGTCATAGTCGCGTCAGCCTACAACATCTCAACCTCATCGAAAGAGTATCAGTTCACCTCGGCCACGCTTCAGGGTAGCTCCGGTGTGGTGTTCACGCTGGCTGGTGGCGGGACACTGAGCCTCTCAAACGCCTACCTCCGAGATAATCTCAATCCTACGGAGATGTCAGCGGGAGGGCAAATCAAGGTCGGATACAGTTTCATCGGCTATCCAGTGTCGATCGATTACGTGAACTCTTCATCGTAAGCAGAGCCAATCACCTGACTCGCAACACGTGGACAACACAACCTAAAGACACAACAGAACCTTTCTGAGAGGAAGAACTCATTAAACACCGCAGACATAAATCACTAGGCGAAGCTATCTTGACGAGTCATTGCCTGAAGAGCGTGAAGAGCCCATGAAATCAGGGACTGATGTATCTCCGATGTACATGACTTACTTCATGATGAACTGGGACAAGGTGAAGCAGGTCTCTTCAGACCAGGAATGCTCTCAGTGTGGGAGGACCATGAACCTAGTGGAGCAGCCGCTCAACTACAGGGGACAGAAGTATGACGGTTACGTCTGCCACACGGACAAGAGACTGATCTGGGTGAAAGCTGGCTAGACGCCTGAAGCAGTCTTCTCTCTGAATCCTTCCCCATACCTGTGAGGTCTCGTCATGTTCTTGGCGAGCTTCTGTTCAAAGACCCGGTCTAGGTCTGCATCAGGAGCAATCAGCCTCGACGCGTCGAGCACATAGAAGATGACGTCGATCAGTTCCTCTATCGTCTCTTCCGTCGGTCTGCCCTTCTTCCAGGAGTCCCCCGCCTCTCCCAGCTCGATGAAAGCGAAGAGTAGCTTGTTCGGAATCTCTTCAGGGGTGTTGCCGAAACCCTTCGCTACAACCAGCTCGCCCACTTTTCTCTTGGCTTCTTCGAAAGAAGGCATAATCGAGGCAGTCCCGAGAATGCTAAGAAGTTTAACCCTTCGGCGCGACCACAGTCCGGTAGTACCTACACTCGTTCCTGAGTGTGCACGACCCGCACCGCGGACCGACGGGCTTGCAGGTCGTCTGTCCGAACCTGACGAAGAGGTCGTTCAGGTCGAGCCAGTACCTGCGCGGCACCGTCCGAACGAGCTGTGCTTCGGTCTCCTCCGGACTCCTGGCGTCGACGAGCCCGAGCCTGTTAGAGATCCTGTGAACGTGCGTGTCTACCGGGATCGCCGGCTTGTTGAAGCCGTACACGAGGACGCAGTTGGCAGTCTTCCTTCCGACCGAGTGCAGCTTCAGGAGGTCTTCTTCGTTGTTGGGAACCCTGCCTTCGAACTCCTCGAGCAACTGTCTGGAGACCCTGATGATGCTCCTCGCCTTCACGTTGTAGAATCCGGAAGGCCTAATCAGCTTGCGGACCGTGTCGATGTCTGCCCGAGCGAGCTCCTCGGCCGTCCTGTACCTTGAAAACAGGTTTTCAGAAGCCTGGGTTGTGTTTTCATCCCTCGTCCGCTGGGAAAGGATTGTGCTGATCAGGATGCGGAAAGGGTCTCCCTTCTCGACGTCCTGAAGCTGCGCTAAGGTGGTTGCTCGCCTTTCCTTGGAGCCGTAGACCATTAGCCTGATTCTGCGGAGCGTTAGGCCTATGCTCGGCCTGCCTTTGTCACCCATGGTCCTTTTCTGTACCATTTCGCGCGCGCCCGCCTGCCTAGCTGCTCATATGCCGGTGGGCGTGCGTCTCTCCCTTGCCGGGTATGGCTTCAAACTCACCCCTCATCAGTCTCTGCTGCACATCCTCCTCGAATCCCGGAAAGTCCCCGGTCAGCGCCTCCAGTCGCTTCCTTGCAGCTTCTGAGAATTGAGGGGAGAAGTTCTGCCCCCCGAATCTGCCGTAGGCGACCCCTGAGAAGCGAATCTTCGCTCCCTTCAGCTCGATGTATCCGCGTATCAGGTTGGCGACTTCCCCCTCACTCACGTAGTTGACCGTGATTGTGTATTCAAGTAGGCTCAACGGCGCACCACCCCACCTCCGGGGCGGCTTAAATCCGACAACCGTGCGGCAAAGCGCAGACTTAAGACGCCTCTCTTTCCGAGCATCCATGTTGAAAGCGAGACTTATGGCAGTGGGGGGGTTAATCCTAGGTCTGGGTGCCACTCTAATCTTCGTGAGTCCGAACATACCCAACCTGGTATATGGCGCCAGCGAATATGGCTCAAGCGTTGGTATCTCCATGAGTGATGTCTTCTCAATTTCGCTTTGGTTCATCTGGACAGGAATTGTGCTGTGTCCGGTAGGGCTAGCAATCTTGGCGTATGGGGTCGGGACACAGAAATCCCCACCCGAGATTGTCTCGACTGAGACAGCATCTAGTCCATCCCCGGCCAGTGTCCCCGAAGAATCGAATCCGTAGACACCTAGGCCTCTCCAGCATAGGCAGGGAGGGACTTGTCTGATGGGGGCAGGTTCTCTTTCGGGTCGGCTTTCGCTGTAATCTCATTCCTGAAGTTACCGACTAGGTTTCCCCCGAGGCTGAGCCTTCGCATGAAGCGGCAAATTGGAAGAACGTCTCGTTTCACAGCCGGGCCTCCCTTCGTGAACTAATGAACAAGGGTCAAATGTAGAGCCCCAGGAGCAGACAAAGGTTAGCAGAATTTGTGCTAACTGACGGTGAAACCCGATGCGATCAGTATTCCCCCGATTTCTGTGCAATCACCCCAAGGGACCAGTGGAGAAGGGTCGGCAGGCCCGGTGAGGCTACGCAGGGGAAAGCCCACAGATCTTCTCTTGATCAAGGGTATGAGTATCGGGGCGCAATTCCCAGAGTGTCTCATTTAGTCTCAAGACCGGGTGTTTCCCTGTGTGAGGGCTAACATCGTTTCCCTTTTCCGTTGAATCTTATCTGGTCGGCCCTGGTGCTCTTGGTTGCCTTGACGTCCACAGCGCCAACCTGAAGCCAATCCCTTGTCAATTTGCCATAGATGCAGACCTGCTGCTAGGAGTTGGTTCGGCTACATCTCGAAGTCCGGAGGCCTGTAGCGGGCCTGCACCATCTCCTTGAGAGATGTGACGAGGGCGAAACTGGAATTCACGATGTCGGTCTGTGTGATCATACCTACGAGGTTTGTCCCCTCCATGACAGGGAGCTTCTTTACGCCAGCCGAGGCCATTATCTTGGCTGCAACCTCGATTCTCTCGCCAGGTTCTACCGTGACCAGCTTTTTCTTCTGAAGTGAGACGAGAGTCTTTGCAGGGTCGTGACCTCTTGCCACGGCCTTCGAAATGTCTCCTTCGGTAATGATCCCGACGGGCTTCTTCCCGTCGGTGATTACAAGAGAACCAATCTTCCATCTTGTCATCTCCTTGGCTGCCTCCCTTATCGTGGCCTTCACTGGAGTGGTCTTGACATTCTCCGTCATCACGTCCCTAACATAGATCAAGTTCTCACCTGACCACCAGGACTGGGCATTCAGAATGGCCCACTAAGCCGCTCGAAACGCTTCCCAGGATGAGCTTCTTAAATCCGGTCATCCCCCTTGTTCCGACGATGATCAAGTCGGCTTTTTCGCTTGTGGCGAACTCGACGATGGCCTGGACGGTCGAACTGGCCTCCAAGAGCTCTCCCTTGGCTCTCACCCCGTGTGCCTCCGCATGCTTGATGCCATCGAGAAGCACGCCTCGAGCCCTTTCCTTAGACAACTCTTCAATACCCTCGAATTCAGCCTCAGGGATTGGCATCGATACCGCACCACTGTAAGGCGGAAGGGAGGGGGAATAAACGTGGGCGATGATAAGGGTCGATCCGTACTTCTCTGCCAGAGAGCAGCCAAAGTCGACTGCCTTGACCGAATCCTTGGACCCGTCGAACGCGACAATGATTTTCCCGAAATTGGGTCCCTCAGGCCATGACATGGTCATCCCGGAGGACGGATTCGATATTTAACGCTCACCTACGAAGCTGGATTCGACTATTGATGCGTGAACCCAATTCCCAAGTTTGATTCCCACCAGTGGAAAACGTCTCTTCGTCTTTTATCGCCCCCGATGAGTCTCACGGACATGACTACCGCATCCGTTCAAAAAGAGAGTGCAGATACGCGCGCTGCACCTCAGCAGAAGTTCTGCGTTGTACTCTCGAAAGCTACGCTGGACATGGTATATCCGCGTTCATGTTGGCGAATACCGCTGCCACTATGGGCTATGAGTCGCACGTCTTCTTCACGTTCTGGGGCCTCCAAGTCTTGGACAAGAAGAAGGTCGCCTCTCTCAAGGTGTCTCCTGTCGGGAACCCCGGCATGCCCATGCCGAACATTCTGGGCATGATTCCGGGAATGACGGCCATGGCGACGAGGATGCTCAATGGCAAGATGAAGCAGGTCAAGATGCCGTCGATTCCCGAGATGATCAGCAGTGCAAAGGACCTAGGCGTCAAGCTGCACGCCTGCTCAACCACGATGGATGTGATGGGCGTGCCCAAGGAGAACCTGATCCCCGCGGTGGACGACATAATAGGGGCGGCCACGTTTCTACAAATCAGCAGCGGGGCCCAGACGCCTTTCATCTGGGTGATGAAATGAGCGCGCCTTCAGCAAGGAAGACAGTCGACTCTCGGGGCAGCTTCTGCCCTGGTCCCATCACGGACCTGTTCAAGGCGTACAGGCAGGCTAGCGTCGGTGACGTAATCGAGCTCTTGGCGACCGACCCGGCTGCTGAGAGTGATGTCCGAGCATGGGCTGAGAAGAGCGGAAACAAGGTCCTTGAGGTCTTACACGAGAAGGACTTCCTGAGAACAGTAATCGAAATCGACAGAAAGGGACGGTAGATGGTCAAGCAGCTGGCCGTCATCGGGTCCGGAACCGGAGGGACATTCGCAGCAAACTTTCTGAGCAACAAGCTGCGTGGGCGCATCCGCGCGGGAGAAGTCCAGATTCTGCTAATCGGCGAAGGGTTCAGGCACCACTTTCAGCCAGCGAGCTTGAACGTGGCCTTCAAGGGCAGTCATCCCGACGCTGAAAGCAGGTCCGAAATGGACCTCCTCAGACCAGAAGTCACCTACATACCCGACCCGGCAGGGAAAATCGACCTCGAGAACAGAAAGGTATTCACCGTCGGGGGCGACACCTTCGACTACGACCACTTGATAATGGCCATGGGTGCCGAAGTCTCCCCACAGACGATCCCGGGGCTGGCCCAGGGGTCAGTCAACTTCCACACGGGCCCCGTCAACGCGACGAAGGTGTGGGATTCGGTAAGGAACTTCAGGAAAGGGAGGATAGGAGTCCTCATCGCAGGGGTGCCCCACAAGTGTCCTCCGTCTCCTGACGAGGCGCTCTTCCTTCTCGACGAGTACTTGAGGCACAAAGGAGTCAGAGAGGATGTAGAGCTCACCCTGCTGACGCCATACCCCAAGGCATACCCCGCAGACAAGATCGCCCAGGTCGTCTCCCCTCTTTTCGAGGAGAAAGGGATCAACGTTGTCCCGTTCTTTAACGTCGACTCGGTCGACCCTTCAGCGAAGAAGGTCTACTCGCTCGAGGGCGACGAATACGCCTACGACCTGCTGATAGCGATTCCGCCCCACAGAGGAACTCGCGTGGTCAGGGAGTCGGGGTTCGGGGACGAGGAGGGCTGGATAAAGGCGGACAGGCGCACGATGATGGTCGAGGGACACGACGACGCCTTCGCGATAGGCGACGCGACGAACATTCCGATCTCCAAGTCTGGGGTCGTCGCCCACCTGGAGTCCAAGGTGGTCGCGACGAACATCGCATCCGAGGTGGAGGGGACGGGCAGGGTGTTCGAATACAACGGTAGGATCAACTGCCCCATGGAGGTCGGCGGCAAGAGAGCCCTCTTCGTGTCCGCGACCTACAAGAAGCCCCCCTCCGACCAGTCTCCCTCGCTTGTGAAGTACGCAATGAAGAGGGGTTTCGGTGCGATCTACTGGTCCGCCCTCTCAGGACGATGGGAGTGGATGATGGACGCCTACCTTGGCCGGACGAGCGAGGAGGTCGTAAAGGTGACCCAGCAGAGCGCCCCCCAAGCTTGACAACCAGATGAATGAGGACAACGAGGCCAGAATAGACTCAAATACGGTAATCTGAGCTTTCGTTCCGTTTGGAGATAACGGAGTCTGACCGGGTCCAATCGCTGGTGCAGGGGCTGGCCGACGAGTATTCTAGGAAGATCCTGCTCTCAGCCATACCAGCCGCGAAGTCCGTCGAGGACATGAGCAGGGAGAACGACATTCCCCTCAGCACTTGCTACAGAAGGGTCCATGAGCTCCTCGACGCGAAGATACTCATAGTAGAGAAGATCATAGTCACCTCAGACGGCAAGAAGTACGAACTCCTGAGGAGCGCCTACAGGGCCGTGACGGTCAGCTTCGACGGTGGCGTCATGAAGGTGGACGCGACAGTAAATGAGGACGTGGCGGAGAAGCTCAGGCGTCTTTGGACGAGCATGAGAGCGGAGAAGTGATTTCCAGCGTTGAGAATTGGGATTCATACTCTAAAGGTCGGAAGACGAGGCGAATGATGAAAGATGGATCTGATCTATCTAAGCGCGGCCCAAGGGCTGATTCTGATTCTCGGCGGGATTGTCGTCTTCTATGCCATGCGCGCTCATGGCAGGACGAAGAGTGGGGCGATGCTCCTGTTGGGACTTGGCTTCGCATTCGTGACCGCGGGCGCCGCAATCGCTGGAGTGATCTACAACTTGACCGGACACTTGGATATGGCGGAATCTGCGCAAGCAGTAAGTCAGGTCGTGGGCTTCTTCATTATCGTGTATTCTCTGACTAGAACGAAAGACTGAACATGGGGCGTTCAGAGACACCCAGTCCTGGAGATAAGAGGAGGTTCGGCAGGCAACGGAGAAGTTCAAAGGGGACTCGGTCCTGAAGGATGGTTCGCTGGTCCACGTCAGGCGAACCACGGGTGACGACCGTGAAGTGCTATCGGAGTTCTTCGGAGGCCTGTCAGAAGAATCGATTCTGTCGAGGTTCCTGAAATCCACGATCGACAAGGAGAGCCTGTTTGACGAGCTTCTCGCCCCTGACAGGAGGTTCAGCCTGGTCGCGATTAGGGACGGGAAGGTCGTCGGGGAAGCAGACTATAGTTCCGGGAGCGAACCGTCAGAAATGGGGATCAGTGTCGCGGATGGTTTTCACCGCAAAGGCCTCGGCTCAATCCTCCTGGCGCAACTCGCGCAAGCAGCGACCGACTCCGGAAGCACAACGTTCAGCGCAGCGACCGCAGCCGAGACGCACTACGCCCTGAACTTCGTGAGGAACCTGGGATTCCCGGTCCGGATGCACGCAGCCCCGGGATACGTCAGGGTGACCTTCCCGACCTCGATGCAGCCGGCCGGGCTCGCGGCGTTTGAGCGGCGTGAGGCTGATTCCGCGGTCGCGGCTGGGAAGCGCTTTCTCGAGGCGCGGAGCATCGCCGTAATCGGGGCATCCCGTGACAGGATGGCCATCGGGGGCGCGCTCTTCCGGAACATCATCGATGGCGGCTTCAACGGCCAGGTCTACCCGGTCAACAGGGAGGCGGCCATGGTGCAGTCGGTTACCGCGTACAAGTCCGTCCTCGACTGCCCTGACCCGGTCGACCTCGCATTCATAGTGGTGCCGGCCAGGTTTGTAGTCTCGACCGCCAGAGAATGCGCTCAGAAGGGAGTGAAGGCCGTCGTAGTAATCTCATCGGGCTTCTCTGAGATAGGAGGGGACGGGGTACGCCTCCAGGAGGAGCTCGTCAAGGTCTGCAGAGAGTCGGGGATGCGCTTAATCGGGCCCAACTGCATGGGCATAATCAACACGAAGCCGGGAGTCAGCCTCAACGGCCAGTTCGCACCGCCCAGGTCGATCCCGGGCAGGATCGGCTTCCTCTCTCAGTCCGGTTCCCTCGGCTACGCGATAATCGATCAGGCCAACAAGCTCGGGCTGGGCATGTCGAGCTTCATCTCCGTAGGGAACAAGGCTGACATATCCAGCAACGACATGATCCAGTACTGGGAGAGCGACGAGGATACCGACGTAATCTTGCTCCACTTGGAGTCCTTTGGGAACCCCAGAAAGTTCGCGAGGCTCGCGAAGAGGGTGGCCAGGAAGAAGCCCATAGTAGCCGTCAAGAGCGGCCGGTCGGCCGCGGGCTTCAGGGCGACGCAGTCCCACACCGGGGCTCTGGTCGCCGCCTCGGACATCACTGTGGAGGCGCTCTTCAGGCAGTCAGGGATCATTAGAACCGATTCAATCGAAGAGATGTTTGACGTCGCGGCCTTCCTCTCGACTCAGCCCGTCCCGAAAGGGGACAGGGTCGCGATCATAACGAACGCAGGGGGCCCGGCAATTCTGGCGGCTGACGCGTGCGAGAGTCTCGGCCTTCACGTGCCCGAGCTGTCTGGGCGAACCAGGGCCGAACTCGCGAAGTTCCTGTTGCCCATCGCCGGGACAAAGAATCCGGTCGACATGACCTCAGTTGCTCAAGCTGCGGACTACGCAAACGCAATCCACGCAGTGTCGAACGACCCGAACGTCGATGCGATGATGGTAGTCTTCATCCCCCCAATGGCTGTCAGGACCGAGGACGTCGCAGCGGCCATAATCAAGGCGACCAGGGAGCTCAGGGGCAGGATCCCGGTCATAGCGATCTTCATGGCTACGAAGGGTGTATCTGGACAGCTTTCTGACGGCGTTGTCCGGATTCCATCCTACCCATTCCCAGAGCTGGCGGCGCAAGCCCTCGCCCACGCTGTCAACTATGGCAGATGGGTGGCGACTGCTCCAGGCACCGTCAAGGAGTTCCCTGAGGCCAAGAAGCTGCAGGCCGCCGCTCTTGTGTCAAAAGCGCTTGCGAACAAGGAGAGCTGGTTGGGCCCCGCGAGCACAAGCGCCCTGCTCGGTTACTACGGAATCCCCATGGTCAGAACCGTTGAGGCCCGCGATCCGATCCAGGCCGCAAGAGCCGCAACCGAGTTCCCCGGCAGAGTCGTGCTGAAGGCGTCAGCCCCCGGCCTCCTGCACAAGACTGAACTCGACGCCGTCAAGGTCAGTCTCGAACCCAAGGACGTGGAGGCTGCGGCGAAGAAGATGGGAGAGCGCCTCGAAAAGAGCGGAGTCTCCAGTGCGAGCTTCCTTGTCCAAGAGATGATCTCAGAGGCGGTGGAGATGTTCGTGGGGATCACCAACGATCCCAACTTCGGGCCCCTCCTCGCATGCGGGATCGGCGGCGCCCTCGTGGAGCTTCTGAGAGATGTCTCGGTGAGACTGACACCCCTGACAGACGCCGACGCCCACCAGATGGTCAGGTCTCTCAGGACCTTTCCCGTGCTGGACGGGTACAGAGGAGAGCCTAAGCGCGATGTAAAGGCGCTGGAAGAGGTCATGCTACGCCTCAGCCAGCTCGTCGAGGACATACCCGAGGTAGCGGAGCTGGACCTCAATCCTGTGATGGTCCTGTTGGAGGGGAGGGGCGCGGTCGTCGTGGACGCCCGAATCCGGGTGGCAGAGAGTGTCCCTCAGCTGCCTATAGGGGCACGGAAGCGCTGAAGGACCCGCAGGCCGACTGAAGCGCGACCGAATGTCTTCGGGACAACTATTTTATCTGCCTCTCGGAGGCGCACGCTTAGCATGACAGAGACCGAGAAAGGGCCGGAGTCGAAGATCGACGTTCACTGGAAGGAAGAGGCGATGATCAACCCGCCTGCCAAGTTTGTGAAGCAGGCGAACATGGCCGACCCTGACATTTACAAGAGGTTCAGCGAGAAGAACTTCCCCGAGTGCTATAGAGAGTACGCCGATGTCCTGACCTGGGACAAGCCGTTCCACACGACGCTGGACACGAGCAACCCTCCGTTCTGGAAGTGGTTCGTCGGAGGCAAACTGAACGCGGCCTACAACTGCGTCGACAGGCACCTCGAGAAATGCAGGAACAAGGCAGCGATAATTTGGGTTCCTGAGCCGGAAGACGAGCCCTACCAAGTGATAACCTACCAAGAGCTGTACAGGAAGGTCAACGAGTTCGCCCTCGTCCTGAAGTCGCTCGGCCTCAAGGCAGGCGACAGAGTTACCTTCCACCTCCCCATGACCCCGGAACTTCCAATCTCGATGCTCGCATGCGCGAGGCTCGGGATCATCCACAACGAGGTCTTTGGAGGATTCAGCGCGAGAGCCGCCGCGGAGAGGGTCGTCGGTTCTGGAAGCCATGTCTTGGTCACCTGCGACGGCTACTACAGGAACGGGGGGGTGTCCGACAAGAAGAAGGATGCAGACCAGACTGTGGAAGAAGCGAAGAAGTTGGGGGTCACCGTGGACAAGGTCCTGGTCTGGAGGCGCCACCCAGGGAAGTACATCTCCACAGCGCCGATGGTCGAAGGACGCGACTACTTCGTCGACGACCTCATGAAGGAGTTCAGGGGCAAGACGGTCGCCCCCGTCTCAATGGACTCGGAGGCTCCGCTATTCCTGATGTACACCAGCGGTTCCACCGGGCGCCCGAAGGGGGCGCAGCACAGGACCGGAGGGTACCTCGCCTACGTAGCCGCGACCGCGAAGTACCAGCAGGACATACACCCAGAAGACGTCTTCTGGTGCTACGCCGACATAGGGTGGATTACGGGCCATTCGTACATTGTCTACGGGCCTCTTGCCATCGGCGCAACGAGCGTGATGTACGAGGGAGTGCCAAACTACCCGGACGCCGGCAGGCTCTGGAGGATAGCTGAGCGCCTCGGGGTCACTATCTTCCATACTGCTCCAACGACCATCAGGATGCTCAGGAAGTCCGGACCGGACGAGCCGCGGAAGTACGACTTCCACTTCAAGTCTATGACCACGGTCGGCGAGCCCATCGAGCCGGAAACGTGGCGCTGGTACTACCAAGAGGTGGGGAAGGGAGACGTCGCCATCAGCGACACATACTGGCAAACTGAGACAGGTGGGTTCCTCTGCAGCACCCTGCCAGCGATCCTACCCATGAAGCCTGGGAGCGCCGGACCCGGCATGCCCGGAATCTACCCGGTCATCTACGACGAAGACGGCAGAGAGGTCAAGGCCGGAGAAGGAGCGGGCAACATCTGCATCCGGAATCCGTGGCCAGCAATAATGCAGACCGTCTGGGGCGACCCTGACAGGTTCGTCCAGATCTACTACGAAAGGTACTGCAAGAACAAGGAGAGCAAAGACTGGAGGGACTGGCCCTACCTCACGGGCGACGGGGCGGTCGAGAGCGCCGACGGATACTTCAGAATCCTCGGAAGGATCGACGACGTCATCAAGGTGGCCGGCCATAGGCTCGGGACCAAGGAGCTCGAGAACGCAGCCCTTACGACCCCCGAAGTGGGAGAAGCGGCGGCTGTCGCCATCGAAGACGAGCTCAGGGGACACATCCCCATCATCTACGTGTCTCTGAAGCCGGGCTACGAACCGAGCAAGGAAATCGCCGAGAAGGTCAAGAACAACGTCACCAAGGAGCTGGGACCCATCGCCAGACCAAAGAGCGTCTACATCGTCTCCGACCTTCCGAAGACGCGCTCGGGCAAGATAATGCGTCGAATTCTGGTATCGATCTCCGAGAACAAGGACTTCGGGGACACCTCGACGCTGGCCAACGCCGAGGTCGTGGAGAGAATACGCGACGTAGTTCAGGGCAAAGAAAAGAAAGAGTAAGCCTCTGAGCCGGCGTCTAGCTCTTCGGCTTGACTGGGAATGTGGGTAGGACGGTCTTCCGGTAGACCTCGTTTAGGACTGTCGCCATTGACGCGTACATAGCGCTCAGCCCGCAGAGCACGCCTTCGTACCCCGTGAACTTCAGAAGGTCAGAGTTCCCTCCCGTGTTTAGAATGGCAGAGGCATTTGCAGAGAGCAGGAAGAAGAGGATGAAGAGGGTGCCGAACACGAACATTAGAGAACCGTTGAGCCTGAGGGTGCCCAGGAACATGAAGAAGCTGAAGAGGCCCCAGAGGAAGAGGTACGAGGAGAGCGAGGCTGCCGTGGGTCCGGCGGCTCCCACGAGATTGGGTAGGATTAGGATGAAGACGAGAGAAATCCAGAAGAAGCCATAGGCGATGAAGGCGGTCATCCCGAACGTATTGCCCTTCCTGAACTCCATGGCTCCGGCGATTATCTGGGCGGCTCCTCCTACGAAGAGACCCATCGCCAGGACCACCGAATCCACTGAGAAAACGCTCGCGTTCGCGAGGTTGAGTAGAACTGTGGTCATGCCGAAGGCCATTAGGCCGAGAGGTGCTGGATTGCCAAGAAGCACGTCTGTTTTCGACGGCTCGTTCTGAGCCATTGAAACGGCGGGTCTGACAGGCCGTATTTAGCTGATTCCTGAAAGCGACAGGCTGGCGAAGGCGGCGGTCTAGCGGAGCATCTCGGCCTGGATGAGTTCCGACAGCTTCTGGAAGTAAAGCCTCGTCGCTGTCGGCATCTTCGGAAGGCTCTGGTCGATCGCATCCAAGACGTACTTGACGGCCCTCTTCGAGGTCCTGAACTCGAACTTCATCGGAAGGATTGGGTCCTGGACGACGTCGATTGAATCGGTCAGGTAGCTCGGCGCTTCCACCTTCGCGTCGCTCGCAATCTTGTTGTACCACGCGGCAAGGATGCTGGGTTCGAGTCCCTCCTTCAGGCTCTCGATCTCGTGAAGGAGCCTGTTGAGCACCATCATTTCCTCGTTGGCCAAGGCAGATGTCGACGGAGCTGATGCTGTCCTGTCTCGCTTAAAGAATCGGTGTGTAAACTTGTTGAGTTTCAGAGTGTACACTTGGGTGCTTCGCAATGACCCGCTCTCTGTTCATGCCTTTGAAACCATTCTAGCGCGCATGCGTTGTCTCTTGAGCCTGTAGGAAGAATTAGAGTCGGGGTAAGAATGAAATTCTCACCGCTATCATTACTCCACTACCACTCTTTTCGACTTGCCCTCGTATCTCGGCAACGTGCCTTCCTTTACGAATTCAATCTTTGGCGCCAGGAAGATGAGGGTTCTGCGCACTTCGCTAGCTATCTTTTCTCTGAGTTCTGGCGTATCGGACATGGAACCCACCTCCACGGTTATCCGAAAGCCTTTCGGGCCGGTTCTGTCGACTTCGACGAGATAGTCGTTCACTTCAGGGAATCTGAACATGGCCTCCTGTATGGCGCTGGGCCAGATCTTTGCTCCCCTGTAGTGAATTACATCGTCCAGCCTCCCCGTAACCCACATGCAGCGGGGGAAGGCACTCCTTCCGCAGGCGCAGTCACCTTCGTCCAGTACCGTGAGGTCTCTCAGTCGATATCGAATCAGAGGCATGGCTTCTTTGGTCAGCGTAGTAACCACCATTTCTCCCTGTTCTCCCGGTCCGGCTAGTTCATTCGTTTCCGGGTCGATGACCTCGAGGTAGAAGTGGTCTGTCCAGAAGTGGAATCCGTTCTCGTACTCACATTCCTGCCCGCTCCCTGGTCCGAGCAGCTCAGTCGCGCCGTAGACATTCCTCGCTCCTCCGCCCTTCTTCTTCAGCCCGAATCCCTGCTCTATCCGCTGTCTCATTTGCTCCGTCCACACCTCGGCGCCCGGAATCGCGACTCTGATGGAACTCTCAGTTGGGTCGATTCCAATCTTTCGCATGCTTTCGAGCACGTAGAGCTGGTACGAGGGAGTTCCCGTCATGACCGTCGGCTTGAAATCACGGATGAACTGCATCATGGCTTCAGTCCTTCCCACGCCCCAGGGTATCACTGCTGCCCCCACGCGACGACAGCTCTGATGGAACCCCAACCCCCCAGTGAAAAGGCCGTAGCCGTAGAGGTTGAGGAGTATATCACCCCGCCTCACGCCAGCTGTTACAAGCGTCCTAGCCATCACGTTCATCCATGTTTCGTGGTCCCTCAGCGTATAGGGCCCTACCGTGGGCCGACCCGTAGTTCCGCTGGTCATGTGCCATCCGATTACCTGTTGCCTGGGAACGCAGAGAAAATCGCCTCCGTACGGATATGAGTACTGCCTTAGGTCATCCTTCGTGGTGAATGGGAACTTCCGAATGTCAGACAAATCACCGAAATCGGACGGGTCGACCTTCCTTTCTTTGAAGACCCTCCTGTAGAAAGCGCTCTTCTCATAGGCGTATCTCAGAATGGTCCGAAGCCTCTTCTTCTGCAGTCGTCTGAGCTCTTGCCTGGAGATGCGCTCTAGGCTTCTTTCCCAGTACTTGGGACTATTCGACCGTGGCATGCTCGCTGACCCACCCTGCCAAGCAGGTGTTCATGGGTGTTTCGCATACTCTGGAAATCCGCCTTATACAGGTCAAAACGCTCCTCGGCCCGATGCAGCGCGCGTGCGCGCGCCAGATCTCCGCCGTCTAGATTCCCGCCCTATGGGGGGGCTAACCCTTCCTTCTCGTAGTCGGTGATGATGCCATGCATCGCCCACGCTATTACCTCAATCGCCGCATAGGTCATCAGGAACACCGCTGCGAGGATCACAACTGCGGCGAGCGCTTCCAACCCAAGTTGATTGAGCGCGGTCAGACCACCTCCGAAGAGCAATCCGCTCGGTAGGCTACCGTTTCCTGAGGCAAGCGCGAATGCATTCTGCGTGAAGAAGGCAATCATCATGAGACCGAAGATTCCGCCGACAAAGTGCGCTGGAAACAGCGATATTGGATCTGAGAACCATTTGCGCTTGGAAAACCACTTCTCAGCGGTTAGATACAGCGGTCCAGCAATTATGCCAAGGATGACCGCACTCCCTGGGCTCACAAAACCGGCCAGAGGAGTTATGACGATCAGCCCCATCAGAATGCCGTTGCTCGCATAGAGCAGGTCTGGATTCTTCTTCGTCGCCATGTATCTGAAGAACATTATTGAGAGGAGGGCCGCTGCAGCCGACAAGAAAGTCGTCAGGACCACGGTCGTCGCAGAACTGTTGAATGCGAGAACACTTCCTGGATTGAAGCCGAACCATCCCATCCAGAGGAGAACCATCGCAAGGGTCAACCAGGTCGGACTCACTTCGTTAGGGACGACAACGCTTTCCTTCAGCCCTTTCTTCTTCTCTTCTCTCCAAACTCGATGGACAATGGCGAGTCCTGCTGCCCCAGCGGCAGCGTGCACGATCAGTCCACCCGCGAAGTCTCTAACCCCCAAGAGGTAGAGCCATCCTGTGGGATTCCACACCCATGCTGCCGGCAGATTCCAAATCACGATGAAATAGACCACAGAATAGGCAAGAAACGCTTCGAGTTTCACCTTTCTCAGCACCACCACCCCTACCAGCGCGAGGGTTACAGCAGCGGATGCGGTCTCGAAGAGGAAATAGGTGCCAGTCGTAAGGCCGGTCGAGAAGTATGCAGTGTCCATCGACCACCACACTCCGCTCAATAGACCGGTTGCGGTAGAAGAGAAACCTCCCAAGAAGACGCCGCCGTTGTAAAGCGGATTACCTACGATCCCACCAATAGTAGGGGCGAATGCCGTGTTGAATCCGAGGAACGCCATGAAGACCAGCGCGCTCCCCGTTATGAGCATCGCCTTGAGGAGGCTCCTCGAGTATCTCTTTCCTGCTTCGCCAATCTCCAAGAGCCCTACGGAGACGGTCATGGAGAATATGAGGAGACCACAGATTAGGACCCAAAGGTTGTTGACGAAGTTCACGTCTGTCATGAGAATCCTCTTTCAGCGAGAGACGAACGCCTTCTTGGAGCGATTTGCAGACAGCATCGTTCAACCAGTGCATGCCCGGTCAGATCCGGCATGAATCTACTCAACGCCATCACGCTTTCCAGCGTTTGGACAACTGTCCAGGACGAGGTCATGGCGGCTGCTTTCACCTTGCTCCACAGCTGGACGGCCGTCCAACGAGAGCTATCTAAGCGTTGTACCTAATTCAGGCTAAAGGAGACAACCCTCGATGCACGTGGAGGGTTCTTGCTAATAATATGCAATGTGGTCGTTCCAAAGGATGGCGTTGACCTCATATGGCGATGAGATACCTCTTGATTGGAGCCCAGATCCGTCCCTAAGGAACTGGAATTGCCACGAATGTCATGGTTTGAGACCTTCCCGAATCGACTAAATTCTACGAGAGGCTCTTCGGCATGGAAGAAGCGTTCGACGAGACACCCAGGACGGTCTTCAGAAGGCGCGACTCCGATGCAACAGAATCGCAGACAACATGAATTTAGTGCGCGCGCTGGCCCAATCAGGACTGGACCTCGAGGAGCACTGCATCCTCGTGTTTCTGAATGACGTCTTCTCTTGTCATCAGTGCGAAGTTGTGCCCCCAGGAAGGGTGGCGATGCGTTGGACTGTCGCATGCGCCGAAGAGGCAACCGAGCGTGCGAGCGCTGGAGTCGAAGTCGACGACCTCGGGAATTGCCCATGGTTCGTGTAGGGGAAGGCCGAAGTTGCTTTCCTGATTGCATAGGTAAGTGTTGTTCGACGGAAGGAAGTAGACTCGCTTACACTTCGGGCAGTACAACATTTTGCTCGTGCTCAGAACGGTTAAGCCTTCCAGCAGAAAGGTGTAGAACGAATATAAATCCATGTGCTTGGGCGCTGGACAGACATGAAGTCAAGAAGCCAAGTGGAGGACGAACGTCCTATAGGGAGCCATTCTAAGAACGAGGTAACCATAGATCAACTGGACAAGAGAATCCTAGCGCGCTTGCTAATCGAAGGCAGGACCTCTTTCAGGCAGATGGCGCAGGAATTTCATACGTCGACTTCGACTGTCTCGTCTAGAGTCTCAAGGCTCGAGAAGTCGGGCTTTATCACAGGTTACTCGGCAACCGTTAACTTCGAGGCTCTGGGGTACGACCTCACTGCGGTCACTGAGATTCGGGTCTCGAAGGGGAAGTTGTTTGAGATGGAGAAAGAAATCGCAAAACTGCCGGGCGTGTGCGCCGTCTACGATGTGACCGGCGAAGTAGACGGGATGATAGTCGCGAAGTTCAGGAAACGCGAGGAATTGAGCAGATTCACAAAGGGTCTGCTCAGCATGCCCTTTGTGGAACGGGCGAATTCCCACATTGTACTCAACACATTCAGGGAGGACTTCCGCGTCCCCCTGTAACTTGCGTCAGCGACATTGCAGACCGCGGCTGGATTAGGCACGCGTCCGAGACGGTCCAGCTCCGCACCGCATAAATAATCCAGTTTCAGGTGTCTGGTCGTCTGTCTTGGCAGCGCTGCCACCGCTCGACTCAGGGGACATCGCGTGGGTGCTAACCGCTACGGCCTTGGTGATGATAATGACCCCCGGACTCGGCTTCTTCTACGGGGGTCTCGTAAGAAGGAAGAACCTCGTCTCTACGATTGTCCAGACATTGACAATATTCGCCGTGGTGAGCCTTGTCTGGGCCGTATGGGGATACAGTCTCGTCTTCGCTCCCTCGGTCAACGGGGTAATTGGAGACCTTTCAAAGGCAGGTCTGGCTAACGTGGGCGCTGCCCCGAATCCGACTTACTCCAACACAATCCCCGAGCTTTTGTATTTCGCCTTCCAGCTGAAGTTCGCGGCCATCACCCCGGCGCTTATCATCGGCGCGTTCGCCGAGCGTATTCGTTTCAAGTCTCTTCTGATTTTCACTGTCCTCTGGACGACGTTCATCTACTGTCCAGTCGCACACTGGGTGTGGGGGACCACGGGTTGGCTGAAGGCGCTGGGAGTGATAGACTTCGCAGGCGGGCTCGTGGTTCACATCACGGCTGGTGTCTCCGCTCTGGCGGCAGCCATAGTGATAGGAAAGAGAAAAGGGATAGAAAGCTCGACTGAGGTTCGCCCCAGCAACATCCCATACGTCATACTGGGAGCGGCAATACTTTGGTTCGGCTGGTTTGGGTTCAACGGGGGTAGTGCCCTGTCCGCGGATGCGATTGCCGTGCAAGCCATCGTCAACACCAACATGGCCGCAGCTGCGGCTGCGGTCAGCTGGATGCTGGTGGACTGGTCACGGAAGGGGAAGCCTTCTGCAGTGGGGATAGCTGTCGGCGCGGTTTGCGGACTTGTAGCGATAACTCCGGCGGCTGGTTATGTTGGTGTTATGGCTGCCATCTTCATAGGGCTAGTGGTCGGAGTAGTGTCCAACTTCGTGGCGAACTGGAGGTCGAGTCGTAACCTCTTCGACGATGCACTGGATGTCTTCGCCTGCCACGGGGTCGGGAGTATGTGGGGAGTAATCGCGACAGGACTCTTCGCTTCAACTGCGATTAACGCGGGTGGCCCGAACGGAGCGTTCTTTGGAAACCCACACTTGCTGCTGGTCGAGGCCTTCGCAATCGCGGTCGTCGCTGCCTTCGCGTTCGTTGGTTCGTTCTTGTTGCTAAAGGTCGTCGACTTCATCACGCCTGTAAGGGTGAGCGCGGCAGATGAGGAAACAGGCCTGGACCAGAGCCAGCACGGCGAGGAAGCCTACACCGTAGGATAGAGCAACAAGGCAGAGTCGTCTGTCGACCTTCTGAGCTAAAGAAAATCCACGAGGTCGTCCACGTTTGGGATTGTCGCGACGGCGGTCCCCAACGCATCCTGGTCGACACCCGAGGTGACAGGGATCGAGTCGATTCCCGCCAGGGAGGCGCCCTCCAAGTCCGTGTCAACCTGGTCGCCGATCATCACGGCCTGCCTTCTCGTGCATCCAGCACGTTCGAGTGCGATTCTGAACATCAGAGGGGAAGGCTTCCCGATCACGGTCGCCTTCTTCTGCGTGGCGTATTCCAGTGCCCTCACGATAGGCCCCGTCGCGATAGCAGGTCCGTCGCTGTACATGTAGAGCCTCGCAGTGTGAGTCGCGACGATCGAGGCCCCGTTCCTCACCAGCCTTGCTGCCTTGTCGAGCTTGTTGTAGGTGAGCCTCCTGTCCAACCCGACGACTACGAACTGGGCCTCCTCACCCTCAGTCCGGGCGTGGCCGCACCGTCTCATTTCAGACTCGAGCCCCGCCTCGCCGATAAGGAAGTACGAGACCTTCCCATACTTCTTGTTGAGATACTCCGCCGTGAGGAGGGCGCAAGTCAGAATCTCCTCCCTCTTCACAGGTATGCTGAACTCGGTGAGACGCGCGTGAACAGTCTCGACAGAATCTGTGGAGTTGTTGGTTAGGACGAAGAGCTTCTTCCCAGACTTGCGGAGGGCCTCGATGGTCCTCGTGCCGCCTATCTTCTCCCTTTTCTCCTTGCCCCTGTAGAAGACCCCGTCGAGGTCGAATAGGAAGAGGTCCTTGTTCCTCAGATTGGGTCGTTTCTTCAACCCGTCAGAACCACCCTAGCGGCGCTCCCATCGACCGATGCAACTGACTTCGTCTTCCCTCTTGCTTTCCAGAAGATCTGTGCGTCGATTCCCGAGAGGACTGGGATGGCCTTCCCGTACAGGATCCCCGCCACGGAAGCGCCCACGACGGCTGCGAGGTCAGCGTGCTCAGTCACGATCGCCGCTGGACCGTTGCCCAACCTGATGGCCTCGAGGAGCCAAGACGACCCGGCGGTTGAACCCTTGCCCCGCGTGTAGAAGAGAACATTCCCCCTGATGTTCGCGCCTGCCATCCCGCTGCGAGAATCGGCGACAACACCGGTCCTCGGGTCGACCGCTCGGTCAAACGAGAAGGCTTGTCGGGAGAAGAGCGCCTCGCCGGAGGCCTTCCCTTTGACGAGCACATGGCACTTGTATGTCTTGGAGCTCACGCCAAGACCTCTCCGATAATGTCGTTCAGTGACGAGTACCTCACCTTGACCCTCCCATCGGCCACAAGTGTCTCAGCGAGCAGGGCTGAATTCGTCAGGACGACATTAAAGCCCATGGCCTTGAGAGGGGAGACGTCTGCGTCCGTCCCCTGGGATAGCTTCCCACCCGCAGCCTCGATGTCGGCGCGAATCCCAGCCCTGTCGGCCATCTCGTACGCCTGATGGGATGTGTAGACATAGAGCTTGATTCCCCGTTTCACCTTGCGGCCCTCTAGCAGTTTGGCAAGCGATCCCAGCTCGGAAACAGACAGATGGGGTGCGCCTAAGGCGATCAGGTCAGGGGTCTCCTCAGTCTGGTTCAGCTCGTCTTCGACATTGTCCAGGTCTGACCTAGAGACCTCGACCGTCTCGATTTTCTCGCCCCCCGCCGCCTTCTCAAGTGAGCTCGAGCCGGTGGTGACGCCCACGTAGTGGATCATGGCGGTGGGTCCGGCCGATGCCGCGGCTGCCCCCAGGTGTTTGAAGTCGTCAGAGGTCACGTCCTTGGGCGCACCGTCAAGGGCGGCGACCTTCGAGCCCGCGCTCCTTCCAATCAAGTAGCCAAGCGACCTGTAGTCCAGGTCGGAGAATCTCCCAGGTGGTGCCACGCAAGCGATCCTGGCCACCCGTTCCTCGTCAAGAAGCATCCCGAACTTGGGCGTCAGCCCGAGAATCGCGCTGGCGATGTCCAGCCCGGCCATCGCCTTGTTGCTCCGGCAGCCGATGATTGAGTTCGCGAAGACCACAGAGCTGGGTTCGGCCCAAGCCACCGTCTCGTCAGCCTTTGGGAAGTTGCAGACCTGGTATGGCACGCACGTCCAACACCGAATCCCTCCCAGTCTGTTGTAGGCCTCGCAGAGCCTGATCTGCTTCCTCGCGAATTCCGCGGGGACACCGAAGCTCTCCCAGCCATCCAAGTCGATGCTCGCCGGGTTCACGGTGGTCGGCACGCCGAACTTCCCGCCCGAGGCCGCGAACCGCTCGAAGAGCGCGATGCCAGAGTCATGAAGCCCGATGTAGTCTGCCTGAACATGGGCCGATTTGATTGGGACGAGTGATTCGGCTCCTACAGCGTCTCCGACCTCAACCAGTATCTGCATCGCGAGTTGATTCGCATCTCCCCCCTCGCCTTGGAGAAGCTTCTCATGAACCGAGTTCAGGTGCAAGTTCCGGGATTCGTCTCTGTGGTCGTCTTAAAACGATTCCCGGGACTAAACCGCCCGCCTGAAGTGCAGCATCCACGACAATTCTTGAAGAACAAGAGCGCTCACGTCTTGGAATTCGGAGAAGGCAAGATGTGGACCTCTCCAATCTCAATGGTTCTGTATCTTTGGTGGGTGATTTTGACGGGTGTATCGTTTCGGGTGATTGCTCGGCAACCTTGCGCATGACAGAATCAGGTATAGTGTGCCTGTTCCATCTGCCTTCCCTCGTTCTCACCCATAGAATATTGCCTTCAATCTTGTAGCTCGGTGCGCACCTGTGGGTAACTATTTCCTCCCCAATCACATTGGCCCTGCATTTGGGGCAGACGGCTATGTCAAACAAGTCCGAATCGCCTTTCGGTAAGAAGCTCTTCGAGGAGGGTGGAGAGAATCTCGTTGTCTCTTATCATCACCTCAAGCTGATGCCTCAGTTTGCGAATCTTCTCGTTGCTGATTGACTTCAATCTCGCGAGTTCTGAGATTTCTTCTCCCCTGCTTGCGTTGTATTCTGCCTGCAATTCCTTCATCCTCGCGATTACTTCCATCAATCGTTTAGCCTCGGGTGCGAGCAGCACCAACGCGCCTTCGCTTTCCAGCTTGCCCTTCATCTCGAACAGGGTCATGCTCGGCGTGGCTAGCCCTTCCTCCTCTGATACTTCCTCATGGTCTGCTCGACTTCCTTCGGAATGTCGGCGCGTCTCAGCTTGTTCCAATACGGACTCTTGCACTTAGGGCAGATTGTCGGCTCCGCGCCTTCCTTGAAGATGCGCGGAACCCACTTGTATCCGCAATTCACAAACACAAACCAGGCGAGTATGATTACGATTATGATTACAAAGCCGAAGATACGGACGAAGACGAGTGAACGAAGGCCGAGCATCACCCGAAGTGATACACCCGTAGGAATCACCCGCTAAAGATACAGAACCATCTCAATTGACGCAAATCCCTAAATAGAGTAGAGAGGCGCAGCTGCACGAAAATGCCTCAGTTCGCCAGGATCAAGCTCACGAGCACGAACCTACCTGAACTTGAGAGGGTCGCGAAGGACATCAGGGAGATTGCCGACAAGACAGGCGTGAAAGTGAGAGGCCCCCAACCGCTGCCGACGAAGAAGCTCAAGATCACGACGAGGAAGGCACCGACGGGCGAGGGGAGCCACACTTTCGACCACTGGCAGATGAGGGTTCACCGACGGATTCTTGACGTCCAGCCCGACGACAGGACCATGAGGCAAATCACGAAGCTCAGTATTCCAGAGGACGTGAAGGTCGAGCTGATTCTGACGGCCTAGGCCTGCTTCTTTACCCAGTCGATCGTCCGCTGACGACCCTGCTCTAGAGTCAATTCCTGCCTGTAGCCAAGGAGCGACTGCCTCTTCTCCGTCGAAGGATAGCTGACCTGCGGCTTACTTTCAAGTTCGCACGCGCGATTAGGCGAAAGCAAATAATACCATTTGTCAATACTGGCGGCGATATCATGGTCCGAAAGGTGGTAGTGGTCGGAATGGGCTACGTCGGGATACCCGCGGCGGCGCTCTTCGGCGACGTGCCAGGTTTCACGGTGGTGGGGGTGCAGCGCCGCTCCAGGCGCTCGGGCTGGAAGATAGACTGGCTAAACAAGGGAAAAAACCCCATCGGCGGCGACGAACCGGGCTTGTCGGAGCTCCTCCAGCGGGTCAACAAGAAGAGGACTTTCAAGGTCGTAGAGGACGTTGCGACGGTGAAGGATGCCGAGGCGGTCCTAATAGACGTCCAGACGCCCACGGAGGCTGACCACAGGCCGCGCTACGAGTCGCTAAGGGAGGTCAGCGCCGAGGTCGGCAAGCATATGCGCAAGGGGACGCTGATCGTCATAGAGTCGACCGTTGCGCCTGGGACGACACAGAACATCGTGAAGCCGATACTGGAAAAGGCCTCCGGAATGAAGGCTGGCCGGGACTTCTTGCTCGCATTCTCTTACGAGAGGGTAATGGTAGGGCGCCTCATCAAGAACATCGTCTACCTCCCTAGGATTGTCGGCGGAATTGAAGAGAAGAGCACTGAGCGCGCTATGGAGCTCTACGGTCACATAGTCAAGGCCAAGCTTTGCCCGACCGACGCACTCACGGCAGAAGTGTCCAAGACTGTGGAGAACTCCTACAGAGATGTCAACATCGCCTTCTCCAACGAGGTGGCGCTCATCTGCGAGTCGCTCGGAATCGACGCCTTCGAAGTCAGGGAGCTAGTGAACACGCTGCCGAACGACCCGTCGAACCCGATTTCGAATCCAGTCAGGAACATGCATTTCCCAGGGGCGGGGGTTGGGGGGCATTGCCTCCCGAAGGACTCCTGGCTGCTGAAGTACGGCTTGGACACGTACGGAAAAACCAAGGTCGAGCCCAGAATCATTGTCGGTTCTAGAGAGCTTAACGATTGGATGCCGGTGCACGTGACCGACTTGGTCGAAGAAGCCCTAAAGGAGCGCAAGCGGAAGTTGAAGGGAGCAAAGGTAGCAATCCTCGGCGTGGCGTTCCTGGAGAATTCGGACGACACAAGAAACACGCCTTCGCTGACATTATACAACGAACTGAAAAAGAGGGGGGCCAAACCTGTGCTCCACGACCCCGTAGTGCGGGATTTCGAGGTGCCCTTCACGAAGAATCTGAAAGGCGCATTGAAAGATGCTGACGCCGTCGTACTCTCGACCAAGCACAAAGAGTACCTCAAGCTCGACCTGAAAGAGCTGGCGAAGATGCTTCGGACGCCTGTGCTTGTGGACGGGCGCAACGCGTACGATCCTGGGAAGGCTAGAAAGGCCGGTCTCACGTACCGCGGAGTAGGGAAGGGGAAGCGGTAGTCGTTATGGCCACCCGCCTGACTCAGCGGGGTATAATGAACTCTAGATGCGTCTCCGTCTCGCCGCAGGGCGCGCGCGCAGCATCCAGACGCTTTTCCTATACGTGATGGCATGAGTAATGGTGAGTCAATGGATTATGATCACCTTGCTGCCACCCACCAACAGAACCAGAATGTGACGAATCCCCCTATGAAGCGATAGAGTTGAAAGGCCGGAGCCTAGATGCCGGGTTGCCCTGACCATAACTTCAGGAAGGCGCGAAGGACAATCTTTGAGTCAGGGGTCAGTCTCTGCCCAAGGAGAATTCGTCTGAGGTGGGACAGGGAGACGTCCTCGACGGACTCGAGCTCCACTGGGTCGATGGTCGCAGTCAGGTCGGTCTCTGAAACGAATAGTGAGACCCACTCCCTCTCAGTCAGACCCCGGGTTGTCATGGGAGGGAGGAGGAGCTTCGTGATCCACCTGAGGGGCGACCGGAGGCCCAGTTCTTCGCCGAGCTCTCGCGCTGCCGCTTCCTTGTATGACTCCCCGCTCCTGACGTGCCCGGTAGAGGAGAGCGTCCACAGTCCCGGTTGCCACAGGTCCCGCTTGCTCCTCTGTTGCAGCAGGACTTTGCCATTGGTCCTCAGTACGAGGACGTCAACCGCCCTATGAAGGAGGCCCTTCTCGAGACAGTCCCGAAGCGTCGCGGTCCCGACGACAGCGTCCTCCTCGTCGACGAGGTCGAGTGTCTCGTCAGCCGGTAAGAGCAACCACCCGACGCCCAATGTAGAGGAGGACTGTCTGCGTCTCCTTCATGGAAAAGACCCTCATTCGGAGGTCGGTAGCCTTCCACCTGATTCCGTGGAGGTAATCGGATTTCATGCTCGAGTTGGCGTTGGAAGACTGAAGTAAGAATATCCTGTTTGCCGAATGCGATTGTCCAAGGTTCTCTTCCCTTATCGATAGAAGTCAGTACCTGCTTCGCCGCCAAGTGTAGCTTCCACTTTCTCTAGAGAGCCAATCACCGCCCGCTTGCCGCCTGATTCGATGAATCTGACCGCTGCCTCCACTTTGGGACCCATGCTCCCTGCGGGAAACTGGCCTTGCGCAAGGTACTTCCTCGCTGCTCGGACGCTCATTCTTTCCACAAACCTCTGCTCGGGTCGCCCGTAGTTCAGGAAAACTCCGTCAACGTCGGCAAGAATCATCATTAGGTCCACTCTGAGCAACCGTGCGAGCAGGGCAGCCGCTAGGTCCTTGTCTATCACGGCCTCGACGCCGATGTATCTCCCCGACTTGCCGTCCTTGACGACGGGAACTCCACCGCCTCCCGCCGCTATGACGACAGTTCCCTCATCGAAAAGACACTTGATGGTCTCACTCTCAAGGAAAGAGACAGGATTGGGAGAGGGCACGACGCGTCTGAACCCTCTGTTGCTGTCGTTAATCATTGACCATCCATTTTTCTCCTCCAGCTCCTTCGACTCGGCTTCATCGTAGAACGGGCCAATTGGCTTCGTCGGCTTTGCAAACGCTCTGTCGGTCGCGCTCACGACAGTCTGAGTCAAAACTGTCGCCACACTCTTCGCGATCCCAACGGACTTCAGCTGGTTCTCGAGAGACTGCTGGAGCATGTACCCGATCATGCCTTGGCTCTGAGCCCCGCATACGTCAAGAGGCATCGGCGCTAGAACGCTCTTCGCCAAGTCATACGCCAGGAGTATGTTGCCGACCTGAGGACCGTTGCCGTGAGTCAGGGCGACATCATGGCCCTCTCTGATTAGCCGCACGAGCCTCCTGCTGGTGGAGTCTATGGCCGCCCGCTGCTCGGCCGCAGTCCCCTTCCCTCCACTCCGGAGTATCGCATTCCCGCCCAACGCTACAAGAATATTCATGGACTGTTCACCTAGAATCCGAGCTTCTCCAGCAGCTTCAGCATCTCCTGGTCTCCGCCTGCCGGGGGTTTCCAGTCAACCGGGAGCGCGCGCGCTAGACATCATATAAGCAATTCAGATTGCTCTGGTGCTCGAGGCTGGCAGGGTCTCCTACGGACACGGCTGGGAGCGCACGTGCGTGTTGAGCAGCCGCCCGGCGCCAACCTACTTGGACCTCCGACGAATGAGGACCAGCGACAGCGTCATTACAGCGAGCACGGCAGCAGCCAAGCCAGCCACGACAGGCAGCATCGACCACGATTGGCTGTGAAGGGGCTCGAATACCAACACATCATGGTACACGCTGACATAAAGTTCTCCGGTGGCCTGGTCCACGGCAATTTCGTAGGCGGCCGAGGTCAGTTGAAACCTCCCGACAACGCTTCCGGTCGAACCATCGATTTGGGTGACAGTGGTCCCAGGTTCTGTGAGGGTGAAGACGTTTCCTGTCCCCTCTTGAAGGGCGATAGCGAAGGTCGCGTTGGTGCTGTCAGCTGCGACTTTGATGCTTCGCTCGAAGGTGTTGTCAACTGTATTGACGACGTCCACTGTATTCGAGCCGGAAGCGATGTACAGGGACCCCGTCTGCTGGTCCAGGGCCATCTGAGACGGCCAGCACGGGGTGGGCAGACGGACGGTTGTGACTGATTCGAGGGACGCGGTCTTCAGGACGACGACGGAACACGAAAGGTAGTCTGCAACGTACACTTCCCCGGTTGACGTGTCGATGGTCATTCCATCGGGCAGCGTACCGACGGTCGCGTTCCTGAGCATCGTTCCGGTCCTTGGGTCGAATTGGTAGACAGCATTGTTGGCCGTTAGGAACAGGTCCCCTGTGACGCTGTCGAAGAGGATGTACCTGATTGGGACGCCGACGTTCATCAGCCGGGTGAAGCTCTGCGTTGTCCCGTTGAAGACTTCGATGGAATCGGCGCCTGCTACGTTGGTGCCCGCTACGTAGACGTCCCCGCTGGCCGGGTCGAGGGCCATCTCTCCAGGAGTCACGTTCAAGCCGAGGGTCGACGGCTCCAGGGTGTGGCTCGTCGTATTGATGATTCCGAAGGAGAAGCCTATGGGCGGGTAGTCCCCTGACATCCCGTCGATATAGGCGACTCCTCTTGCACTATCGATGACTATGGAGCGCGGCCAGGACCTCCCGTAGACTATGGTGACAGGACCCGACTGGGCGTAGGATGCAGGCAGGCACAGCAGCGCTAGGATTGTCAAGCTTGCCCAGAGGGCCTTCAAGTGATGTTCCGCTTCAGTCTATCCGTCCTAAACTTTGCGATGGCCCTAGCTCCGCGCCACGAACAGCACGTGGGGGAGCTCGCCAACGAACATTTCAAGGGCCTGTCTCACTGCGTCCGGAGAACCTGGGATGCAGAGGATGACCTTCCCCTTGGCCACCCCCGCCGTGGCCCGTGTGAGCATGGCAGCTGCCCCGATCTCGGCAAAGCTGGAGCTTCTGAGAAGCTCTCCGAACCCTTCCAGCTCCTTCTCGAAGAAAGGCCGAACGGTCTCTACTGTTACGTCCCTCTTCGACACGCCTGTCCCCCCAAGGAATGTCAGCACGTCCCCCTCTCCGCCGAGGAAGTCCTTGACTGCGCCCGCTATCATCCGGGCGTCGTCTGAGATGAGGAGCCTCTTCAGGACCCCATGCCCCAGGCCTGTGATTCGCTTCTCGGCCGCGTCCCCGGATTCGTCTTCAAACTCCCTCCCTCGCAGCTTCGACAGGTACCTGCTCGAACTCACTGTCGCCACTACGAATCTGAGCCTTCCCTGCCCCCCAGCCATGTGCTTCTCATGCGGTCTCAAGGGGCTTCTTCACCTTGCTCGTAACCCTGATCCCTTCTATACTCGTCACCGGATACTGACCCTTCTGGTCCTTCTCGTACTGTTTTACTGCGTCCCAAACGTTGAGAAGGGCGACTGCGACTGCGACGAGAGCCTCCATTTCCACTCCGGTCCGTTCGCGAGCCGAGACCGATGCTGTGACCTCGACCCCGTCATCCTTCAGCAGCGGGGTGACCTCGACCCCGTCGAGCCTGAGCTGATGGCAGAGCAGGACGATATCGGAGGTCTTCTTTGCGGCCGTCACCCCTGCCAGCCTCGCCAGCGAGAGCGGGTCTCCCTTCTCGACTGTCCCTTCCCTGATCCGCCGAACGGTGGCCGGGCTCAGGCGGATCGTCCCGACTGCCTTTGCCTCCCTCACTACCATGGGCTTCCCCGAGACGTCAACCTGCTTGAATGACACGGCCTCGAGTCTGCGGCAGCCGGTTATAGCTTCTCCTCGGGGCTGGGGAGCGGGACAGGGGGGTCAAAGCAACCAACTACGGGACAGAACCCATGCCGGCGCTAGCAATTTTTTCTGTCACGGACAGCGGTTTCGCCCGTTTGAATTCGGAAGCCCTTGGTGAGAAATTCGAACCTCTCATCCCAGCCTAGCTGATCGAGGCCTGTCCCTCGGCTCTCAGGCTCTTGTTCGCGATCGTCTTCCCGTACTTCACGGCAACGACCTCCGCCATGATGCTGAGGGCAATCTCGAAGGGGGTGAGGCTCCCGATATCTGCTCCGGCAGGGGTATGTATAGACCCCAGATAGGCCTCGGCGACCCCCCGTTTCCTCAGTTCCCTGATGGCGTCCGCCGCACGCTGTTTGCTGGCCATCATTCCGACGTACCCAACCAGACTCCTCCCTATGGTCTGAAGTGTGTCTGCGTCCCTTTCTCCTTTGGTCAGTACCACCACCGAGTCGCCCGGGTGAAACTCGAATCTCGAAAGGTCGTAGTCCGAATCCCTGATCAGTTTGTCGGGCTCCTGAGTTAGTTCCGGGCTATGGTCGATGACTACGACCTCGAAGTCCAATAGCGTCCCCAGCCTTACCAAGGCGTCTTCCACTTCGTCCTTCCCACCTTGGCCGACGAGCACGAGTCTCAGGGCAGGGAGGTATGGTTCCACATAGATCTCCATGGTCCCCCCGCAGTTCGTCTCGACATGGATTTCGTCCTCTGTCTGGCTCTTGACGACTGCCTCCACTGCCTTGTCGACGCTCTCCAGGTAGACTTTGACGATTCTAGGCGTCCCTGTGCTGAGCACCTTCTTGGCAGTGTGCACTATGGCAGCCTCGGGACAAGCTCCGCCCAGGGTCCCGTAGAGCACTTGGCCCTTCCCGGATATCACTACCTTGAACCCAGGCTTCCCTAGTGAGGACCCTTCGGTCTTCACCACAGTAGCCACTGCGAAGGGCTCCCCCCTGGCGGCAAGCTCGTCAGTCAAGCGGGTGAACTCTGTCGGCTTCATCTCGTGGTAAGCTCGAAATCCGCGTTATTTACTTTTGGAGGAGGAAGCCAAGTTCGCCGCACCCGGGAATACGGACCCCCAACCGAAGCGTCCACCGTCAGGTTTAACCTGAGTCCGATGAGTGTGAGAATGTCGACAGTCGATGATCACCGGGCTCCTCCTGGCCGCGGGACTCTCCAAGCGGATGGGGAAACCTAAACAGAGTGTGTTGCTGGCTGGAAGGACAATCCTCGACCTGTCGACAGAGGTCTTCCTATCGTCTTGCGTTGACGAGGTAATCGTCATCGTCGACCAGCCTCACTCGCTGAAACGCAAAACCGGCCCCCGCCTCAGATACATAGTAAACTCCGACCCCTCCCGTGGACTCAGTTCGTCCCTGAAACTCGGACTCCAGGCGGTTAAAGGAGGAAGCGAGGCTGTCATCGTGGGCCTGGGAGACAAGCCACTGGTCCTCCCGGAAACCGTCAATGCCCTGGTAGCGGCCTACCAAAGGACTGGTGCCAGAATCGTGGTCCCTGTCCACGATGGAAACCGTGGTAACCCGGTCCTTTTCCAAAGGGCCATGTTCGGTTTCATCCTCGAGCTTTCCGGGAACGTCGGTGCAAAGGAAGTCATTGGGAGGCACGAACAAGAGGTGTTTGAGCTGCCGGTCAAGGACCAAGGGATTCTCCTCGACATTGACACCCCCTCAGACATCGACAGAGCCCTTGCCCTCTTGGCGTCCAGAGACAGGTCACACTGAAGAGAATCCAGGAAGCAGGACCGCCTCGACCACCACCCCCTCTTTCAGCACTGCCACATCTTGGGGCACAATGGCAAAAGCGTTCGAGGCTGTAAGCAGGGACATGGATTCCGTCTCTGCGACCATCGGCTCTGCCGACATGGAGGAGCCTTTCCTAGACACCCTGAGGTAGACCACTTTGGTGAAGCTCCTGTAGCGCTCCCTCGATTCCCAATCCCCGGACAGCCTGACAGGCAACTTTGTCGCTAGCTCTGCTCCGCCCAGGAGCCTGCCTATCAGTGGCAGAACCAGCACGAGGAAACAGTTCATCGCTGCCTGAATCGGGCCCGGCATCATGAGTACCGGTCTTCCATCAACGACAGCCCCTCCAGTCACCCTGCCCCTGTCCAACGTCAGCCCGTGGAAGATGGCCTCCGGGCGAAGCCTCCTGATCGCCAGTTCCCCCACGTCGTGGATTCCCATCGACGTCCCTCCCATCATCAAGACTATGTCCGAACGGCGGAGAGCGGATGTCAGGGCCGCAGACAGCTTTCGAGCGTCGTCTGGGACGATGCCCAGTTGTACGGGTTCGCACCCCAGTTCACCGAGGATGCGAGAGAAGATTGGCCCATGGGTCTCCGCCACCTTTCCAGAAACTGGTCTGGACGCGTTCGTCAGTTCGCTGCCCGTCGCCATGAGCCCGACCCTCGGCCTCCTGTAGACGCTCACTGACCTGACCCCGAGTTGAACCAACATCCCCTCGTCCTGGGCCTTCAGCACCTTGCACTTGGGCAGGGCCAGATCGCCCCTCCTCAGGTCAGCCCCGGCCCTGTACACGTTCTGCCACGCGTCCAGCGCCTTCGTCGCTCCTACCTTGCGGCCGCGCCTCCTCGCGTCCTCTGCCTTCAGTACCGAATCCGACCCCGCCGGCAGGTTCGATCCGGTAGAAACTGCCATAGCTTCGCCGCACCCCAGCCTCGCATCCAAGGTATCTCCCAGGCGCGCCTCTCCACGGAGATTCAACCAAACAGGCCGCCCCCTCTTTGCCAGGGCCAGTTCCGCCGCCCTCACGGCATAGCCGTCCATTAGAGAGGTGTCCTTGGCCGGAACGTCTCTCCCTGCGACAACATCTTTGGCCAGGACGCGCCCGTAGACGCTTTGTGGGTCCACTCTTACGACCTGAGGCCTGAGCCTGCTCTTCGTCCCCAGCACTTCCAATGCCTCGGCGACTGCGATGTATCCCCTCGGCCCCCGCATGGGCTCTGTTACGCTGCTGTGTGGCTATATCCGTTCCCACGGCCAAGCTTAAAATGCGGAGGGAAGAGGAACGCACGCAGGAGGCAAGACACCAGTTGGAGCCATCGGAATCGAGGACCCTCTCGGGAGTGGACGTCAAGCCCTTCTATTCCCCTTCAGAATCAATCCCAGTGAAGGAGGCACCAGGTGAGTTTCCCTACACTAGGGGGATATACGGCGAGATGTACAGGAAACGGCTCTGGACAATGAGGGAGTACCTCGGCTTTGGCACTTCGGAGGAAACGAACAGGAGACTTAGGTTCATGCTGGAGCAGGGTCAGACGGGCCTGAGCCTGGCCTTCGATCTTCCGACGCAACTCGGCCTCGACTCTGACAACCCCAGGGCGCTGGGGGAGATTGGAAAGGTAGGAGTCGCGGTGAGCGTGATCGACGACGTGCGTAAAGTCTTCAGGGGAATCGACCTCGGGAAGGTGAGCACATCCATGACGATCAACGCCACTGCTCCAATCCTCTTCTCAATGTACGTCGCTATCGCAGAGGCGTCTGGAGTCCCCAGGGGCGAGATTAGGGGAACGGTTCAGAACGACATCCTGAAAGAGTACCTGGCGCGCAACACCTACATCTATCCCCCTGGGCGTTCGCTTTCCCTCGCGATGGATCTCGTCGAATACTCAGTGAAGAACTATCCGAAGTGGCACCCAATCAGCATCAGCGGCTACCACATTAGGGAAGCAGGTTCCACCGCCGTCCAAGAGCTAGCCTTCACCTTCGCCGACGCTATCACCTACACCGAAGCCGCAGTCGAGAGGGGTCTGGATGTCGATGCCTTCGCCCCACACTTCTCCTTCTTCTTCGCTTGCAACAACGATTTCATGGAGGAGGTGGCGAAGTTCAGGGCTGCCCGGAGGATGTGGGCGAAGATCATGAAGGAAAGGTTTGGAGCCAAGAACGAAGAATCAATGAAGCTGAGGTTCCACACCCAGACAGCGGGCGAGACGCTCACTGCCCTGGACCCGGAAAACAACGTCGTGAGGATCGCGATTCAGGCGCTTGCCGCAGTCCTGGGTGGCACCCAGTCCCTTCACACAAACTCCAGAGATGAAGCCCTCTCCCTCCCGACTGAGGAGTCGGCCAGGCTGGCTCTTAGAACCCAGCAGCTGATTGCACACGAATCGGGAGTCACGCTCACTGCCGACCCACTGGGCGGCTCCTACTACCTCGAGTACCTGACGGACAAGCTCGAGAAACTCGCCTTCGAGGAGATGGAGAAGATCGACAAGGCGGGGGGCATGCTGAAGGCCATAGAAAGTGGATACGTCAAGAGAGAGATTCTCAACGCCGCTTATGGCAAGCAGCTAGAGATCGAAAAGAAGAAGAGAATCGTGGTCGGAGTGAACGCATTCAAACCGACGAAGACTGTCAGCCACAAAGTCCACCCCCTCCCTGAGAGCACTCAGAAAGTGCGAGTGCGCCAGCTCGGCCGCATGAAGTCTTCCAGAGAACTGGAGCCCATCAGGGATTGCCTCGAACATATCAAGAGCGCGGCCCAAAACGGAGAAAACCTGATGCCCTCCATAACAGACTCAGTAGGAGCTGGATGCAGTGTTGGCGAGATCAGCGACGCTCTGAGGGATGTCTACGGCGTGTACAGGGCGCCCCCGCCCTTCTAGGTGATTAGACTTGAAGTTCGACCACGTGGCCGTTGCCGTCAAGAACATTGACCAGGCGCTGGCGGTCTACACAGCGTTGGGCGACTTTGACGTAAGGCGAACGGAGGTTCCGGGCCAGAAGGTGAGAATAGCCTTGCTGAAGGTCGGCGATGTCAACATCGAGCTGCTAGAGCCC
>Ga0187865_1000106_pt1 | contig 109886 bp, 99 predicted proteins | sample June2016WEW_11_1_2_FD_132989 | JGI IMG/M metagenome (GOLD analysis project Ga0187865, IMG submission 132989) | Peatland microbial communities from SPRUCE experiment site at the Marcell Experimental Forest, Minnesota, USA - June2016WEW_11_100 | ecosystem: Environmental > Terrestrial > Soil >... | reverse complement strand
GCGACAAAATGAGCGAAGAACAACCGCAGATCCTTCGACTCCGTTTGGCCCAAAAGCCGGCCAAACGTCGCTCAGGATGACAACTGGATTTATGATGCGGACTTTGGAGACAGGACACTAGGGTGGGATAGCACAGACCCCAACCATTTGCGATGGCAAACTTCACGCATAGCTGACTTGCCCCAGCACCACAGCGCGCCTCGCTCCCGTCGCGGCGGGCACATTTCCCGGCAGCCGATGCCATGTGCGCCATGCGAGCAGCGCGAACGCCGCGGCTTCTTTGGCCTCGGCGGGTATGCCGAATGCATCGCTCTGGCGCAAGGTAGCTCCAAGCGGCTCGAGCTGCGCGGCCAGCATGGCGGTGAGAGTTTTGTTTCGCGCGCCGCCGCCCGACAGAATGAAGTCGGCCGCGTGTCCCGTCATCTTAGGAAGCACAAAACGCGCGTAGCTCCGCGTAATCGTCTCCGCAGTAAGCGCTGTCGCGGTGGCTAGCGCATCTTCGGGTTTTTTACTCTGCCTCCGGCACGCATCGAGAAATTTCCCTGCATACTCCCGCCCGAACTGCTCGCGTCCTGCGGTGCGCGGCGGCGTAATCCGGAAATAGGGATGGCGCAGCGCCTGCGTAAGGACGGGTGCAAGCACAGAACCCCTCGCCGCCAAGGCGCCATTGCGATCGAACGGCTTGCCGAACAGCTTCTGCGCGAGCCAGTCAATAATCATGTTTCCGGGCCCGGTATCGAAGGCGATCACCGCATCGGCTGCGGCTCCGGCAGGAATGGCAGTCAGATTCGCAATGCCCCCGATGTTTTGCAGAACCCGGTCGCGTTTGTCATCAGCAAAAAGTACATAGTCGAGCAGGGAAACGAGCGGCGCGCCCTGCCCGCCAGCGAGCAGATCCGCCGGGCGAAAATTCGAGACCACGGGAACGCCGAGCGCGGAAGCGATCGCTTGCGCCTCACCCGCCTGCCACGTGCAGGCAAACTTTCTGCCCGCGTAAACTTCCGCGCGCGGCTGGTGGTAGAGCGTTTGCCCGTGGCAGCCGATGAGATCGAGCTGCAAGTTGTGCCTGCGCGCCGTCTCCTTTACGGCTTCAGCATACGCGAGGCCGAGGCGCCAATTGAGCCTCGCCAGCTCTGCCGTGGAAGTTGACCTCGCGTTCATCGCGGCCAGCACAGCTTTCCGCAGCGCGGCGGGGAAGGCGAATCCCTCATGCGCCAGCAGCTTCAGCTTCGGCAGCATACCGTCCGCCCCTGGAATCGGGTGCCCCATCCTAACCGCGCCTTTGTTTCTGCGGTTAGGGTGGGGTGGCAATATCCGTACCACCGCCACGTCGATCCCGTCGGCCGACGTGCCACTCATCACTCCTGCCACGGTCATTGCACGTGCGCTCATTGGGCAGTCGGCTCCTCTTTGGGCGCGGTTTGCGCCACGGTTTCGCCAAACCGCAGAATCTGCGCTCGCAGCGCTTCGAACTGCCGAGCGCTAAGTGCCGGCGGCATACCCGCTCGAAACACCTTCGCCCGCTTGCGCTCTGCTTCGCGCGCCCGCGCGTGCAGCAGCTTGCAAAACGCCGGCGATCTTTCGGCAGCTGCGATGAGCGCCTCATACACGCTTAGAATCGGCTCCGGATGGTGGCAAATCAAGAGCAGTTCGGAGCCCACGCGCACGCTCGCAACCGCAGCCTCCTCAATGGGCATAAACTTGGTGACTCCGCCCATCTCGAGGTCGTCGGAGAGAATGATTCCGCGGTAGCCGATGCGCTTCCGCAGCACTGCGCCGATCCAGAATCCCGAGACGCTGGCGGGACGCTTCTCGTCCGGCGCCGAGGGATACGCCGCGTGGTTCACCATCACCATAGGCAACTGGTCACGCAGCGCCCGGTATGGTTCCAGATCGTCCTGCAACAGTTGCTGCCATGTGCGGCGAATCTTCGGCGTCTCCAGATGCGAGTCGAGCGTGCCGCCGCCCAGGCCCGGGAAATGCTTTCCACAGCCGGCCACGCCCTGCGCCGCCAGCCCTGCCAGAAAATCGTGCGCGTACGCGACGACTTCTGCTGCCGTTGGCCCGGCGCAGCGCGTCCCCATCACCTGCTGCGATTCCGGCAGCCCAAGGTCCAGCACCGGAGCCAACGTGGAGTTGAAGCCGAAGGCTTTGACCGCCTGCGCCACCAGTTCCCCATGCTCGCGCGCCAGCGCGTTTCGGGTGCCCCATCCTGGCGGCGTTTTTGTTTTTGCCGTCAGGGTGGGATCACACGAGCCTTGGCTCCCATTGAACCCGATCGCCTGTGCTACTGCCTTCACTGAGGGGTTGGGAGCGAGCGCGTCGCGCAGCCGATCGACCGTGCCGCCCTCCACGTCAACGAAGCGCGCGGAATGCGGCGCGCAGAACTGCGTCGCTTCAGCGAGGAGGGCCTGCGTCTGCTGCGCGTCGTTGATGTTCCGGCGGAACAAGATAATTCCCGCAGGCCGCACCAGCTTAAGCCAGGCGCGCTCCAGCGCGGTCAATTCTGTTCCACCCACCCCGACGGCCAGCAAGCTTCCCGCGGCTTGGCGAATGCTTTGCCTCATTTGCGCGCAACCCCCTCTAACTTTTGCATTTTCTAGTCCTTGTTTTCCTTCAACTCGCTCTGCAGCTCCTCGATGAGATTGAGGGCCTGTAAAGGCGTCAGCGAATTCACGTCGGTGGACGCAACCCGGTCCACAATCTTTTGCGAGAGCGGCGTGAAGATGGTCAACTGCATCGGTTCGGCCTCCGTCTCCACTTGCACACTCTGGCGCTCCTGTTTTTCGTGCTGGCGTAATACGTGCTTAGCTCGCTCGATGACCGCCGTCGGCAATCCAGCCAGCCGCGCGACCTCAATCCCGTAGCTCTTGCTCGCTGCGCCGGGTTCAATGTTGTGCAGGAATACGATGCCGCCGGCAGTTTCCTTTACGCCCACGCGTAAGTTGCGTACGCGGGGCAGTTTCTCGGCCAGCATGGTCAACTCGTGGTAGTGCGTGGCGAAGAGCGTGCGCGCGCCCACCTCCGCGTGCAGAAATTCGACCGTCGCCCATGCCAGCGAGAGCCCGTCAAAGGTTGCCGTTCCTCGCCCCATCTCGTCGAGCAGAATCAGCGAGCGGCGCGTCGCGGTATTCAGGATCGTCGCCGTCTCGGTCATTTCGACCATAAAGGTAGAGCGGCCCCGAGCCACGTTGTCGCTGGCGCCGATGCGCGTGTAAACGCGATCCACCAATCCCAGCCGCAAACTCTCCGCCGGAACGAAGCTTCCCATCTGCGCCATGATGACCAGCATCGCGGCCTGCCGTAGATAGGTGCTCTTGCCTCCCATGTTGGGGCCGGTCACCAGGAGCAGGCTCGGCCCGGCAGAATTCGAGTCTTCGTGGCCGGCGTTCAAATACACATCGTTGGCAATAAAGCGCCCCTCGCGTGTCTCCTCCATCCACTGCTCGATGACCGGATGGCGAGCCGCCACGGCTTCGAGCACCGGCTCCTCGGCTAACTCTGGGCGCTTATAGCGGCGCGCCGCAGCCAAATGCGCAAAGCAAGCCAGCAGATCGGCCTCGGCCACCGCCGCGGAGCTGCGTCGAATCCGCCCCGCGCTTTCGAGCACGCTCTTTCGCAGCTCAGCGAAGATCCGCTTCTCGATCTCGATCGACCGGTCGTGCGCGGTGAGAATCTTGCGCTCGTACTCCTTCAGCTCCGGAGTAGTGAAACGCTCCGCATTCACCAGCGTCTGCTTGCGCTCGTAGTCCGCAGGCGCCAGCGCCAGGTTGGCCTTCGTAATCTCGATGTAATAGCCGAAGACGGAGTTGTAGCGCACCTTGAGCGAGCCGATTCCCGTGCGCTGCCGCTCGCGATCCTCGATGGCCGCGATCGCCTGCCGTCCCGAGCTCGAAACGGAGCGCAACTCGTCCAATTCCGCGTCCACGCCTGCCGCAATCGCTCCACCGTCAACCAAAGTCAGCGGCGGCTCGGCCACCAGCGTTTTCACAATTCGCGCCGTCACGTCATCGAGCGTGTCGAGCTGTGTCGAGATCGCTCGCCACAGCGGCGCCGTCATCGCCCCCAGCGCCGTTTTCAACCCTGGTAGCCGCGCCAGGCTTGCCGCCAACGCGCGCACGTCGCGCGGACCGGCCGAATCGAGCGAAATCCGCGCCAGCAAACGCTCCAGGTCGAGAATTCCGCCAAAGGCCCTGCGCACCTCCTCGCGCTGGAGCAGATCGCGATGCGCCTCGGCGACGGCTTCATACCGCGACTCGATCTCCGTGGCGTTGTTGAGCGGACGCAGAATCGTCGCACGCAGCAGCCGCTTGCCCATCGGCGTCAGGCACGCATCGAGTGTGCGGAAGAGCGTGGTGCGGTCGTCCTGGCCGCTGAAGAGCGGCTCGACCAGCTCCAGATTCCGCACCGTCACCTGGTCCAGCTCCAGCGCCGTCGAGTGCTCCTGAAACTTGAGGCTGTCTATGTGCAGCGCCTCGTTCTTCTGCGTGGTGCGTACATAATGCAGCACTGCGCCTGCGGCGATCGCCGCCGCATCGTGCCCGCTCAGGCCAAATCCCTCGAGCGACCGCACGTTCAGTTGCCGCTCGACGAGAGGCACCGCAAACTCCCGCGTCCACACCCAGTCCTCGACGCGCGTCCGCGCCGGAACGCGCTCCAATTGCGCCGGGACCTCCGCGCTGGCGGCCACAAGCACCTCGCTCGGCGCCGCGAGCAGCAGCTCGTCAATCGCCTGCGCCCGCGCACTCTCCCCGCAATACTCCGCGGTGCGAAACTCGCCGGTGGAAACATCGAGCAACGCCAGCGCGCAGACGGCATGGGGGTGCCCCATCCTAGCCGCGCCTTTGTCTTTGCGGCTAGGGTGGGAAGCATCGATCGCCTCTGCACGCGCCCCATTGCCAACATCAAAATCGACCTCATACAGCGCCGCCAGGAAATTGTTTTGTTCCTGCCCCAGCGCTGCGTCGAGCGCCGTTCCGGGCGTCAAAACCCGCGTCACTTCGCGCTTCACCAGCTTTTTTGTGAGCTTGGGATCCTCCATCTGGTCGCAGAGGGAGATCCGGTAGCCCTTGCGCAGCAACCGCGTGATGTACTGCTCCACGGCGTGATAGGGAACGCCGCACATGGGAATGTTGCGCTCTTTGTCGCGTGCTGTCAGCGTGAGTTGCAGTTCGCGGCTGGCCACGGTTGCGTCGTCATAAAAGAGCTCGTAGAAGTCGCCCATCCGAAAGAACAGCAATGCGTCGGGATTCTGCCGTTTCGCCGTTGACCATTGGCGCATAAACGGGGTCCCCACGGACGGGCTTTTGTCCGTGGGGTGGATAAACGGGGTCCCCACAGACGGGTGGCTCGAAGAGCCGGGGTCTGTGGGGTGGATGAACGGCGTCACATCCGTCGCGCCTTTTTCGTCGCGCTCTTTCTCCATGGGCCGTCGGCTAGCGGGAAGGGAACTGAGCGCAAATTCCCGCTCAGCCGTCTCCAGGGGAAGAGACTCCGAAGCCGCAGCCTCCGAATTCGCTTTTGCGTGCGTTTCCTCTCGGATCACAATTGAATACAAGATTACCGCGCCGGTTCAACTTCCCGGTTAGCAGGTATCGAAAGCTCCTCTTTAAGCTGGTTTTCCTGGAGAACAGCGTTTGCACAAGGAACTCCGTCCTTCGACCGGAACGGCTGGCGTCACGCGCCCGGCAGGCCGCCGCCAACAAGGCCTCGATTGGTGATATGCATCACAGTATACTGATTGGTTACGCCTTAAGGTAAAAACTGCCATGTATCTTTTTTGGCTACGAGTTGCGGCCATTCTCTATGCCGGCGGATGTGTCACCGTCTTCCCGGCTGTCTTATACAACTCGATCCCGTGGCGTAAGACCTGCGTCCACCTCGGCGGACTGGCCTTCTTCTTTCATTTCGTCTCCGTGGTCGAGATGCTGGTCCAGGCCCACCGCTGGATGCCCGTCGGCGTGCGCGAGATCGAGTCCCTGCTGGGATTTGTCGTTGCCGGCCTCTTCTTCCTGGTCTGGTGGCTCTACGACGCCATCTCTCTGGGCATCTTTGCCCTGCCGGCCACATTTTTCCTCGTCTTTGTCCCCGCGCTGGGACCGAATCGCTATCAATTCCCATCGCAGCGCGTGTGGATGAGCTGGCTGGTGGCGCACATCATCGCTCTGCTGCTGGCCTACGCGGCGCTGTGCTTCAGCCTGCTTGCCTCTGTCCTGTACCTGGTGCAGGAACGCCGCATCAAGGCCAAACCAAAGCCCGGGCAATCGTCGCGTTGGGCACCCCTCGATTGGCTGCCGCCCCTCGACACGCTCGAACGTCTGGCTCTCGCCACCCTCGAATTCGGATTTCCTTGCATGACGATTGGCTTGCTCATCGGTTCGGTTCTGGTGCAGCAAACCTCGCTTGGCGCCTCCTATTTTCTCGATCCCAACATCCTCGCCTCCTTCGCCATGTGGGTCGTCTATGTCACGCTCCTTTCGCTTCGCCTCGGCGTGGGTCTGCGCGGTCGCAGGGCCGCTTACGTCTCCGGCGCGGCGCTCGTCGTGATGATGGCCGTATGGGCAGTCAACTTCTTCAGCCAGGTGCACAGGTTCGGTCCCCAATGACGCTCAAACTCATTGGCGTGAACCACAAAACGGCGCCCATCGCGCTACGGGAGAAGATCGCCATCGGCCGCGACGAGCTGCCGGAGGCCACCCGTGCTCTGGCCGCCACGCCGGGCGTGGCCGAGTGCATGATTGTCTCCACCTGTAACCGTGTCGAGCTGCTGGCGGCCGTCGAGGACGAAGATGCGCCGGTGGCGGAGTTTCTCTCGAAGTATTTTGCAATTGACGCCTCGGTTCTTGCGGCCCATCTGTACGAGTACCGCGGCAAAGAAGCCGTGAACCACCTGTTCCGCATGGCTGCGAGCCTGGACTCGATGGTCGTGGGCGAGCCGCAGATTCTTGGCCAGGTGAAGGAGGCATTCGCCGTGGCGCGCGCCGCCGGCACAGTCTCGGGCCAACTGGAGCATCTGCTGCAGAGCGCGTTTGCTGCGGCCAAGAAGGCGCGGAGCGAGACCGGGATCGGGTCGAATGCAGTGTCCATCGCCTCGGTGGCTGTCGATCTGGCGCGAAAGATCTTCGGGTCGCTCGAGGGGCGGACGGTCTTCCTGGTGGGCGCGGGCAAAATGAGCGAGTTGGCTGCGCGGCATCTTGTGCAACAAGGGGCTGGGGCGATCCTGGTGAGTAACCGCACGGCCGAACGCGCGCGCCGCATGGTCGAAGAGTTCCCTGGCGCGGTCGTGCCGCAAGTCATCGACTTTGAGCAGCTTTACGAGGCAGCCAGCCGCGCGGATATCGTGATCAGCTCGACCGGCGCGCCGCATCCCATCTTCCGGCCGGAGCATGGGCACGCGTTCCTGCACCGGCGGCGCAACCGGCCCATGTTCTTCATCGATATTGCCGTGCCGCGCGACGTGGACCCGGAGATGAACAAGCTGGACGGCATCTTCGTCTACGACATCGACGACCTGCAGCAGGTAGCCGCGGCGCACATGGAGGAGCGCAGCCGCCAGGCCATCGACGCGGAGACGCTGATTGCCGCCGAGGTGGAGCGGTTCCACCAACGGCAGCAGACGGTGACTGCGGCGCCGGCGATTGTGGCGCTGCAGCGCAGGGCCGAAGAGATTCGCGCGGCGGAGGTGCAGCGGGTTCATAGCCGGCTGGGGTCGCTCACGGCCGAGCAGTTGGCGGCGGTCGAGGCGCTGACACGCGGATTGGTGAACAAGTTTCTGCATCCGCCCATGCAGGCGCTGAAGCAGGCGGCGCGCGAGGGCGATACGGCGCGTCTCGAAGCCCTGTGCGAGGAGTGGTCGGTGTCGCCTGTCGGGCCGGGAGAAACGGCGCCGGACAGTGCTGTGGCGAAGGCGGAGGTCAGCGACAGCGGTGATCGCTCCGCCGATCCCGGCGAAGGCAAGCGCGTCATCAACGTGAGGGTCTTTGAGGGCGGTGCGGGGGCGCGGCGATGAAGCTGCGTATCGGCAGTCGCGGTTCCCAACTCGCTCTCTGGCAGGCCAATCACATTGCAGAACTGCTGCGTATTCAGGGCCACGAGGTCGAGATCGAGATCGTCAAAACCACCGGCGACCGCTTGCAAGAGGTCACCTTCGCTCAAGTCGGCTCCAAGGGCATGTTCACCAAAGAAATCGAGGAAGCCCTCGCCGACAGCCGCATCGATCTTGCCGTGCATTCGCTCAAGGATTTGCCCACCGAGCTGCCCGCGCCCTTCGCGCTCGCCGCCACGCCCGTGCGCGTCGATCCGCGCGACGTATTGGTATCGGTGAAGTACGCAAGCCTGGCGGAGCTGCCGAAAAGGTCGCGCGTGGGAACCAGCAGCCAGCGGCGGCGCGCGCAGTTGAAGGCGCTGCGGCCGGACCTGAAGCCGCAAGAATTTCGCGGCAACGTGGATACGCGCTTGCGCAAGCTGACCGAAGGGCAGGTGGAGGCGATTCTGCTCGCCGGCGCGGGGCTTGACCGGCTGGGAAAAACCGATTGGGTGCGCGAGCGGCTCGATCCCAAGAGTTTTTGCCCGGCTGCCGGGCAGGGTGCGCTGGGCATTGAGACGCGCCAGGACGATGCGGCGACGAGGGAGGCTGTGGCGTTTCTCGATCACGCGGATACACGATTTGCCGTAACGGCGGAGCGAGCCGCTTTGGCTGCTTTGGGCGGCGGCTGCCAGGTGCCGATCGGAATTCATTGCCGGCCCTCGATCGCGGAGAACGAATCGGACAATGCGTGGTGGGAGATCTTTGGCGTGGTGGCTTCGCCGAAGACGGGCAAGGTGGTGCGAGTGCATCTTCATGCGCCGCGCGAGAATGCCGATCCGGTTTCGCTGGGGCGCGAAACGGCCGAAATGCTGTTGGCGGAAGGAGCGGGCCCGCTGCTGGCGGGCGGCGGCGAGTCTGCCGGTGGAGCGGCCTGATGACGCCGCAGCCGCTCGGCGGAAGGCGCGTCCTGGTGACGCGCGCCGCGCATCAGTCGGGCAAGCTGAGCGAGGGGCTTCGCGCCCTCGGCGCCGAGCCGGTCGAGGTTCCGGTGCTGGAGATTCGCCCTCCTGCGGATTTCGCGCCGCTCGACCGGGCGCTACGCTTATTCGATTCCTACCACTGGCTTATCCTCACCAGCGCGAATACGGTGCGTGCGCTCGCCGATCGCGCCAAGTCCCTCGGCTCTCCTCTCGCCGCTCCCGCCAGCCTCAAGGTCGCTGCAGTCGGCGATGCTACCGCTGCCGCCGCCCGCTCCGCAGGCTTTGCCGTCGCGCTCATTCCCGAAACGTACGTCGCGGAATCTTTGGTCGAGTGCCTTGCGGGTCAAGCGGCAGGAAAAAAAATCCTGCTGGCGCGGGCAGAGATTGCGCGCGATGTGATTCCCGATGCCCTCCGCGGCGCCGGCGCCACCGTCGACGTCGTGGACGCCTACCGCAACGTCATGCCCGAAACCGCGCCTGTTTTGCTGCGCGAAGCCCTTCAAAAGGGAATTCACGCGGCGGCCTTCACCAGCTCCTCCAGCGTGACGCATCTGGCCGAGGCCGCGCGGCAGGCTGGCGTCGCGTTTCCGTTTCCGGGAGTCGCAGCAATTTCGATTGGCCCCATCACCAGCCAAACCCTGCGCGCCCTCGGCTGGGATCCGGCCGCGGAAGCAAGCCCTTCAGACGTTCCCGGCCTCATCCAGGCCGTGGCCCGAGCTCTCGCCGCTCGCTGACCGTCCCTGCATCTCACTTGCTCCCTCGCCCTAATGTCAAGCCCTCACCCTTCATAAATCACATTCAAAATCGCGCATAAATCACTGGTTTCATTTGCTGCTTCACTCATTCACTTTTTCTTTTCAACTTTGCCGATTATTTCCCGGTTGTGCTCATACTTGAACCATGATCGATCCAGGACAATCACCCGCAGATCGTTCGGCCACTCTTCAACGCGCTGGCGAAAACCAGGAAAGGAGGGAAAAATAAATAAAGAAATTTTTTAGGTGCCGCAGGGGCCAAAAGTCCAACTTAACTCGTGTAGAATCAGCAAATCGATCTCAAAATCGTGGTCAAATTTATTCGATTTTGTGCACCAAAACCGACCTTCTCGCCTCCATAATGCCCACTGCACTGGGCCTTTGCGCACCCTAACTCCGCTAACTCCGCCAACTCCGCTAACCCCGCTAGCTCCGCCAGTTTTTGTCCTTCGACCGGCACAACGTCTCCAGGTTGCATTCGCCGCATTTGGGATTCCGCGCCATGCACACCTTGCGCCCGTGATGAATAATCTGGTGTGAGAAGCGGACCCACCGCTCGCGCGGTAGAACCTGCATCAGCTCCTGCTCGACCTTCTCCGGCGTGTCGCCCTTCGCCAGTTCCAGCCGCCGCGCGATGCGGAACACGTGCGTGTCCACCACCACGCCTTCAGCCTTGCCAAAGCAGACCCCAAGCACCACGTTCGCCGTCTTGCGCGCCGCTCCGGGAATGGTGATGAGCTCGGCCAGCGTCTGCGGCACCTGCCCGTTGAAGTCGGCGACGATCTTTCTTGCCGCGCCCTGAATCGACTTGGCCTTGTTGCGGAAGAAGCCCGTGGTCCTGATCAGCTCTTCAAGCTCCGGCAAACTCGCCTTAGCCATCGCCTGCGGAGTAGGGAAGCGCCGGAACAGCTCCGGCGTGACCAGGTTCACGCGCACGTCCGTGCACTGCGCAGAGAGGATCGTCGCGACAAGCAGCTCCCACGGCGAGCGGTGATCGAGCGCGCACACCGCGTCGGGATAGGCTTCGTCGAGTGCCCTGAGGATCGCAGCGACGCGCTCCGCCGCAAGCGTGCTGCGGAGGATGTTCTTCGCGGACTTCCTCAGTGGTGCTTTCTTCACTGGCGCCTTCGCCGGCATGATTGCGAGTGTAAACCCTTCGCAATGGAGGGAGAAACCTCGCGCCTTACAGCTCCCCCTCCAGCCACCCGCCCAGCTTCTCCACCGGCAGCCGCAGCCCGATGAAAAACTGCCCGAACAGCGCATACACCGCGCTCACTTCGTCGAAGCGCATCTCGTAGATGAGCTTCTTGAAGACCACCGGATCGTCGGCGAAGAGATCGACGCCCCACTCCCAATCGTCCATCCCGATGGAACCAGAAATGATCTGCTTCACCTGCTCCGCGTATCGCCGTCCGATCAGCCCGTGCTCGTGCATCATCCTCTGGCGCTCGGCGAAGGGCACCGTGTACCAGTTCACCTGCTCGCCGCGCTTGCGGTCCATGGGATAAAAGCAGAGATACTTCGCGTCAGGAATGGCAGGAAACAGCCGCGGTTTCATGGCTTCGGCGCCGCGTTCGAGCGAAGCCGCGATCTCGGCGTTCCACTCCGGCGAGTGCTCCTCAAATCCCTTGGCCGACGCGGCTTCGTAGGTTTTGCGAGTGGACTCGTAGAGGCCCAGCTCGACGACCGAGACATAAGAATGGCGAAGATCGAGATAGTCGTAGAGCGGAGTCTGCGCGAGCGAGAGCTCGACCTGGTTGAGCGCTTCGAGAGAATCGCGGAAGTGAATCAACATCAGGTCGCCCTTGTGGCCGAGCTGCGAGTAGAGCGCAGTGCGGATGGGGGCATCGGCGCTTACGCGCTTAAGGGATTCGAGGGCAGCGATGGCATCGGTGACGATCTTTTTTCGTTCGCCGTCTACCAAAGACCGCCAGGCCTTCCAGTCGAAGCGGAAGAACTGGTGGAGCACGCTGGAGCCTTCAAGAGTGAGCGGAACGGGGGGAAGATCGGACAACGGAACCTCCTTCGATCGTGGTTGCGACCACACCCATCCTAACAAATGAGATTTGCAGGCGTGTGCATGTACCTTTTCGAGCAAGAGCGGCGATGCCAAGGCCCTGAAGCGCGGGCAGGCTTATATACTAAGAACGCTCATGAATGAAAAGATTTTGGCCCTGCTGGTGGAGTTTGTGACCCGTGTGATCGGCGCCGGGGGCTACGCCGGCATCGTCGTACTGATGGGCATCGAGTCGGCGTGCATTCCACTGCCATCCGAGCTCATCATGCCGTTTGCGGGGTACGTGGCGTACCTGGGGCGTTTCAATCTGTTCTGGGCCGCGACGGCGGGGGCTGTGGGTTGCAATCTGGGTTCAGCGGTGGCGTATTGGGTCGGGGCCAGGGGCGGACGGCCGCTGGTGGAGCGCTACGGCAAATGGGTCCTCGTGAGCCACAGCGATCTGGATTGGGTGACGAGGTTCTTTGAGAAATACGGCTCCATTACTGTTTTGGTCGCGCGTCTGCTGCCGATTGTGCGCACGTTTATCGCGTTCCCGGCAGGGATCGCGAAGATGGGGCAGGTGCGATTTCACATTTATACGTTTGTGGGATCGTGGCCGTGGTGTTTTGTGCTCGCGTTGGTAGGCCGGGAGCTGGGCGAGCGGTGGCATACCGATCCACGGTTTCAAGCGGTGTTTCATCGCTTTCATCTGACGGTGGAACTGGCAGTATTGGCGCTGATCCTCTGGTTCCTGTGGGTTCACCTGAACCGGCGAAGAGGGGCAAGTGCGGCGTGAGCGGGGCTAGCGGAGTCCGGAAGACAGCGAGTGGGTGAGTGTGCAAGGCAGTAAGCCGGCAAGCGCGTTGCAGGAGCGGAGATGTATTCTTAGCAGTTCGAAATCATGAGCAAAGGAAGGGTAGGAGAAGCAATGGCAACGAAGCGGAAAGGCGGCCCCAAGACCGCTGGGACGAAGGTTGAGCCTGCCAAGGGCAAATTAGGCGTGATGGTGGTTGGCCTGGGCGCTGTAGCCACCACAATGATTGCCGGCGTGGAAGCAGTTCGCCGGGGATTGGCCAAGCCGATTGGGTCGCTTACGCAGATGGGCACGATCCGGCTGGGAAAGCGCACGGATAACAACTCTCCATTGATCAAGGATTTTGTTCCACTCGCGGATTTGAACGACATCGTGTTCACGGGGTGGGACATCTTCGAAGACAACGTGTACGAGGCGGCAGCGCATGCGCAAGTGCTGAAGAGCGAGACGCTCAAGCAACTGAAGCCGTATCTCGAGACCATCGAGCCGATGCCGGCGGTATTCAATCGCTACTATGTGAAGCGGCTGCACGGCACGCACGTGAAGAAGGGCAAGAACAAGCGGGATCTGGCCGAGCAGGTGAGGGCGGATATTCGCGCCTTCAGGAAGACCGTGGACCGCGTGGTGATGATCTGGTGCGGGTCGACGGAGATCTTCATGCAGCCCGCGGCCGTGCATCAGTCGATTGCGGCCTTCGAGAAGGGATTGGAGAAGAACGACCCGGGCATTGCGCCCTCGCAGATATATGCCTACGCGGCGCTGAAGGAGGGCGTGCCTTTCGCCAACGGCGCGCCGAACCTGACGGTGGACATTCCGGCGATGGTTGAGCTCTCGAAGAGGAACGCGGCGCCGATCTGCGGGAAGGACTTTAAGACCGGGCAGACGTTTATGAAGACGGTGCTGGCGCCGGCCTTCAAGGCGCGGATGCTGGGCGTGCATGGGTGGTTCTCGACCAACATCCTGGGGAATCGCGATGGGGAAGTCTTGGACGAGCCCCAGTCCTTCAAGACCAAGGAAGAGTCGAAGCTGGGCTCGCTCGAGTACATCTTTCAGCCGGAGATTTATCCGGATTTGTACAAGGACATCTACCACAAGATTCGGATTAATTACTATCCGCCGCGCGGCGACGAAAAAGAAGCATGGGACAACATCGACATCTTCGGATGGCTGGGATATCCCATGCAGCTCAAAATCAACTTCCTGTGCCGCGACTCGATTCTGGCGGCGCCGATTGCGCTCGACCTGGTGCTGCTGCTGGATCTGGCCAGGCGCACGCCGGAGCTCAGGTCGATTGGCATTCAGGAGTGGCTGAGCTTCTATTTGAAATCGCCGCAAACGCCGCCGGGGCTTTATCCGGAGCACGATCTGTTCATCCAGTCGATGAAGCTGAAAAATACACTGCGCCACATCATGGGCGCGGATCTGATCACCCATCTTGGGCTGGAGTACTACGACTGAGGGATGCGGCTGTGGGCGAAGACGCCGTGGCAGGCTGCCAAAGCCTTCAACGGTCCGCGGGCGCGCGGTGGCGTAATCTGAACTCAAGATGAAAGACTCGGCTGTTTTGTTGATCGATTGCCCCGACCGCAAGGGGCTGGTGGCGCGCGTTTCGGGGCTGCTCTACGAGCGCGGCGCCAATATTCTGCACGCGGACCAGCACGTTGACCACGAGCTGGGCCTGTTCTTCATGCGCGTGGAGTGGGATCTCGACGGGTTCGATCTGGCGGGCTTCAAGACAGCCTTCGCGCCCATGGCTGGCGAGCTGAGCATGACCTGGAAGCTGACGTCGAGCGCGCGCCGGCCCCGAGTTGCGCTCTTTTGCTCGCAAGTTCTGCACTGCATGGCGGATTTGCTGCACCGCTGGCGCACCGGCGAGCTGGTGTGCGAGATTCCACTGATTGTGTCGAACCACCGCGAGGTAGAGAATCTTGCGGCGTTCTATGAAGTGCCGTTCGAATTAGTTCCGGTGACGGCGAAAACGCGGAAAAAGGCCGAAGCACGGCAGCTTGCATTGCTGGCGCGGCACGATGTGGAACTGGTAGTGCTGGCGCGATACATGCAGATTCTATCGCCGGCGTTTGTGTCGCGCTATCCTGCCGCGATCATCAATGTGCATCACTCTTTTTTGCCGGCGTTCACGGGGGCCAAGCCCTACCACGCGGCGCACGCGCGGGGGGTCAAGCTGATCGGGGCGACGAGCCACTACGTGACCGAGGCGTTGGACGACGGGCCGATTATCGAGCAGGACGTGGCGCGGATCAGCCATCGCGACCAGGTCGAGGACCTCGTCGCGCGGGGTCGCGATCTGGAGCGCATGGTCCTTTCGCGGGCGGTGCGCTGGCACCTTGACCGGCGGATCTTGTGCTACAGGAATAAGACAGTCGTATTCGATTGAGACGGGGCAGGGGAGCGAGGCAGAAGGGGACAGGGGCGGCTTCAAGGCTCTTCGCGCGAGGCAAACCATGTGTTACCAATTGCAGCAAAACGAAGGCGCGCGAGAAAGCGAGATCGTATAAGCGAATCCCCTGAAGCTGTTGCAGAGGCATTTGTGTGCGCCATCAACCGGCAGGATGTGGAGACGCTATAGCGGGTCTCCTGCATGTGTAGACCAAGGCACAATCGCCAAGTGGCTTTTTCATCAAGAAAAAGCCACCTTGAATACTGTCAGAAATGGCTCATAGCTGCAGGAGAACCGCCGTAGAGGTCGTCTCCTTATGATCTGCCCTCAAACAGCTCCCCATGAAGCTAGACGCTAGGAGGGATTAGCTGCTTTCAAAAATCGCATGAGACCGCGCGGCTTCAAGTCGGGATTCAGGAATTTCCGCCGCTCACCCATCGCCGCGCACACTGCTTCTGCCGCCAGATGTCCGCTCCGCGCCGCGCTCTCCATCGTCGACGGCCACCCCGTCCGAATCCAATCCCCAGCCAGCACGCAGTTCGGCCACGGCGACACAGGCCCAGGCCTGGCCTTATCAATTCCTGGCGGAACTGTGAATGTCGCCCGAACCTCCTTCACCAGCGCCGCTTTCTCCAGCTTCGCCGCAGCCGCAACGGGAAAAAATACCTTGAGGTCCCGCACCGCCAGGTCAACCGCCTCTTCCCGGCTCAGCGCCGCAAACTTCCGCGAAGCGCTCACCACCAACTCCAGATAGCTGCCACTCGTCTTGCGCCACGGTTGCAGCCGGCTCTTGTTGTACATCCAGTGAATCTCGCGGTCCAGCAGCACTGCGTGCTCCAGCTCCGTAATCTCGCGGTCGAACCACAAATGCACGCTGCAGATCGGCCCGTGCTCATGCCTCTCTAGCTGGCCAGCGAGTGTTTCAACGCCGTCTGCCGGAGGCATCATCGGCAACAGCTTGGCCGTCGCCTCGAACGGCAACGCCAGCACCAAATAATCCGCCGTCAGCGCACCTGCCCGCGTCATGAGCGTCCACTGCGACGTCTCCTCATCCCACGCCGCGGTATCCACGCCGGTGTTGAATACCACCTCGCCGCCGTGCTCATGCAGATACCGCTCCGCGCCGCAGTACAGCTCGCTCAGCGGCACGGTGCTCATGCCCATGCTGCCCGCCCCAGACGAATTCAGAAACAGCTCGCGGATCACCTTCGCCGCATACGGCAGCGCGATCGCGTCGACGTCGGCATTCAGCGCGCTTGCAATCACCAGCCGCCAAAATCGTTCGATCGCGCCCTGCGTCTGTCCATTGCGCTTGAGCCACCTGCCAAGCGTCTCGGTTGAATCCGCCGCAACCGGCCGCATCAGTTTCCGAAACGCGTGCACCAGCGCGATCTTGTCCCGGCGCGTGAAGGCCTTCGCCGCCATCAGCCGAGGAAGCGCGTGCAGCGGCGCCGGCAACCCGAATAGGGCCAGCCGCGAAGGCCCAAGTATCGACCGCCTTCCGCCCGGCTCGATCATCGTCATCGTGCTCGTCCAGTGGATCCGCTTCGCCACGCCGATGCGCCGGTAGAAGCCGATCAGATTGGTGCAGCAGCCAAAGAGCACGTGCTGGCAGTTGTCGATCACCTCATCCACGCCCGGATGCCGGTACGAGCTCGCCCGCCCGCCCAAGTAGCCGCGCCGCTCTACCAGCTTTACGCGCAGCCCGGCCTCGGCCAGAGCGCACGCCGCGCTCAGGCCCGCCACGCCGCCGCCGACGACGATCGCCGTCTTTTCCTCAACCGGCTGCACTGCACTCACAATCCCGGCCGCTCCTTGTACATCTTTCCTATCATCGCCGATGAGACGGCGGGACGCGTGCGTAAAGGTGCGCTGCACCCGGAGCTCGTTAACATTCGGAAGCGCGGTCACAACCTCTTTTTGGCAAAGGCCCTGCCAGAGGCTGACTTCAGCTACTTCTCGAACGCGAAGGCCCTTTTCTCATCCGTGAAGGCGATGTAGGTCTGAATCGTCCAGGGTGCGAACTTCGAAGTGTGGGATACCTCGCGTGCATTGTGCTTCCGCAAACGAGCACGTAGATCGCCTGTGACTCCGACATAGTAATACTCGGGAGCAGAGGTGCTCCGAAGAATATACACGTATGTCATGAAGACCTCGGAAGGGACGGCCTTTCAAAAAGTAGTTCGAGGACATAGAGCCCTCCTCCGCCCTCTGGGCTCTGGCGTGGCAGCCTTCGCCACGATCTGTCCGCACTGGCCTGCCTAGCCGTAGCCCGCCGTGGCAGCCTTCGCCACGATCTGTCCGCACTGGCCTGCCTAGCCGTAGCCCGCCGTGGCGGGCGAAGGCTGGTGGGCAGTGCAGGGCTCGAACCTGCGACCTCCTGCTTGTAAGGCAGGCGCTCTAACCAACTGAGCTAACCGCCCCGCCACCGCAAACAGATTGCGGTCTGCTGCCATGATACCAGCACCATTCCTGCCGGCGCGCTCGCGCGCGTCAACTGCGCCTACTCCGCTCCCTCTGCCGCTTGATAAACTCACCACGTGGGCCATCTCATTGTGAACGCCGACGATTTCGGACTAACCTCCGGCGTCAATCGCGCCATCATCGAACTCCACACCGCCGGCGTCCTAACCAGCACTTCGCTCATGGCGCGTGCCAACGCCACTGAGGAAGCCGTCGATCGCGCCCTCTCCACTCCGACGCTCCACGTTGGCTGCCACGTGGTCCTTGTCGACGGCGAACCCGTGCTGCCCCCGCATCGGATACCCAGCATCGTTGATCCGCGAACCGGTCGCTTCCCGTCCACGCTTGCCGCATTCCTGCTACGCCTCTTCACCGGCCGCATCCGCTCCGCCGAAATCGAGGCGGAAGCCCGCGCGCAGATCGAATTCCTGCAGAACAAGGGAGTGCACCTCACCCACATCGACACCCATAAGCACACGCACCTCTTTCCCGCTGTTCTCCGCCCCGTCCTTCGTGCCGCGCGCGCCGCTGGGATTCGCGCCGTTCGCAATCCCTTCGAGCCCGAATGGGCAGTCCGCGCCACGCATGGCGCTCCCTGGCGGCGTCTCGCCCAGGTCGGCGCTTTGCGCTGGCTAGAGCCCGTTTCCCGCCGCGCCCTCGCCGGCGAAGGATTTCATACGACAGATGGCACCATTGCCGTAGCCGGTACCGGATTCCTCGATGCTGCCACCCTTCGTTCCTTACTTCAGAGTCTCCCTTCCGGCACATGGGAACTCGTCACCCACCCCGGCTACAACGACGCCGACCTGGCCCGCGTTCGCACCCGCCTTCGCTCTTCGCGCGACGCCGAGCGCTCTGCACTCTCCGCGCTCCGCGAATTCCCCGCCATCCGCCTCATCTCCTTTGCGGGCCTGTCTGCCGACCCGCTCGACCACCAATACGCTGACTCACCAACCCGCTGACTCTCTGCATCTTCCATTCACTGCTGCGCGTCAAAGACGTAGCGGCAAATTCAAACGCAAGAAGGGTCCATGCGCATCGGGATCACCTGTTATCCCACCTACGGCGGCTCGGGCGTGGTCGCCACCGAGCTGGGCATCGAACTCTCCAACCTCGGTCACGAGGTCCACTTCATCTCCTATTCGCAGCCCTTCCGGCTCAACGGCCGCGAAGACGGCATCTTTTACCACGAAGTTCCCGTCTCCAGCTATCCGCTCTTTGAGTTCCCCCCGTACGATCTCGCGCTTGCCTCGCGCATGGCTGAAGTGGCCGAATACTACGCTCTCGACCTGCTCCACGTGCACTACGCGATTCCCCACTCCGTCTCGGCGCTCCTTGCCCGCCAGATGCTCGCCACGCGCGGCCGACGCCTGCCCTTCGTGACCACGCTCCACGGCACCGACATCACGCTCGTGGGCCTCGACCGCAGCTATCTGCCCATCACACGCCACGCCATCCAGGAGAGCGACGGCGTCACCAGCATTTCCAACTACCTGCGCGATAAAACCATCGCCGACTTCGACGTTACCCGCCCCATCGAGACCATCACCAACTTCGTCAACTGCGATGTCTACACGCCGATCGCAGACGAAGCTGCGCGGGTCCGCTGCCGCGCCCACTACGCCGCGCCCGACGAACCCATCCTGATGCACCTCTCCAACTTCCGGCCCGTCAAGCGTGTCACCGACGTGGTCAAGATCTTCGCCCTGGTCGCGCGCGAGCGCCCCGCCCAGCTCGTCCTCGTCGGCGACGGCCCGGATCGCTCCGCAGCCGAGTGGCTCGCCCACGACCTTGGCATCCATGCCCGCATCCACTTCCTCGGCAAGCAGGAGCGCGTCAGCGAGCTGCTCGCCCTCGCCGATCTATTTCTGATGCCCAGCCAGCTCGAGTCCTTCGGCCTCGCCGCCCTCGAAGCCATGGCCTGCAAGGTTCCGTCCATCGCAACGCGTGTAGGCGGCGTCCCTGAGCTCATCGACGACGGCGTCACCGGCCTGCTCTTCCCGGTTGGCGATGTCGACGCGATGGCCGCCGGCGCCTTGAGCCTTCTCAACGATCCGTCGCGCCTCCACACCATGCGCGAAGCCGCCCGCAAAACCGCGCAAAAGCGTTTCTGCGCCAACCTTGTCGTCCCCCAATACGTTCGCTTCTACGAGCAGGTCCTCGAAAAATCGGGGGCCTAGAAGCATCTCTTCTCGGAAGTACGATAGGTCGAGGAGTACGGAGCCATGACCACGCGCCAACGCAAGGTTCACACCCAGCTAGGCCGTGCCGCAATTCAGATCTTTGCCGCCAATGAGCGCGTAAACCAGATTCTTATCGAGCATCTTGACCCCGCTGCCTGGAAAGCCACACCGCCAGCCCAACCTCCCGGAAAGGTCCGTACCATTGCGGCCATCTTCGCGCACATGCACAATGCCCGCTGCAAGTGGATCAGGCTCACAGCTCCGCATCTGAAGGCGCCGGCGCAACTCGGCCGCGCGCGCTGCACGCCGCGGCAGGCCCAAGCGGCATTAGCTCACAGCGCAGACTGCTGCATTGAGATGCTTGACGAAGCGATCGGCGATAGTCGGGGCCGAGTCGTCAAGTTCCTGAGAGACGGATGGGCCCGGCCCTGGCCGGTCGGCCCGGAGATGCTCTGCTACATGCTTTCTCACGAAGCCCATCATCGCGGGCAGGTTTGTATGCTCGCGCATCAGCTCGGATTCCCGCTGCCGGACAAGGTGACCTCCGCGATGTGGAATTGGGAAAAGTTGTGGAAGGGCTCCGGATCGCCTCGCGGCCCCGGCTACCAATCTTAAGAAAACGCTACAGCGTCCGCTTGAACAGCGGTGTGGCGATCAGCAGCGTCGCGACGCCGAATGTGGCCAGAAACAGAAGGTCGGGCCAGATGGCGACCCAGCCACCGTCTTTGAGAAGAACGGCCTTGAAGCCATGAATCGCGTAGGTGAAGGGATCGACAACGGTCATCGCCTGCATCCACTTGGGGAACGACACTGTGGGATACATGGCGCCTGAGGGATATAACAGGAGCACATTGAGCACGCCGAACATGGCGCGCGGCACCAGCGGATCGTCGACACGTACCATCAGCAGAAACATCATGCCATTGAAGGCAATGGAGCCGGCGATGATGAGGCTGAACATCTGCAGCATGATCATGGGATGAAAGACAATGCCCAGGCCGGCGATGAGCGATCCGATGACCCCGATTGATATTCCGCTCAGCGTCGCCTTGATCGACCCGGCGATGTTCAATCCGAAGACCAGCTCAAGTTTCGTAATCGGCGTGACCAGGTAGCCCTCGTGCACGCCCCGCGCTTTGTCGTCGATGTAAAGCATTCCGCCGCCGATCATCACTGAGATATACATGGCCAGCGCCACAGTCATCGGCAGAAGATACTTTAGATAATTCACGTAAGGGTAAAGCTCCACGATCTCCAGCGCGATCGACTTCGACAGCCGGTCCTGGATCTGCGGTGCATTCATCGCGTCCACCAGAGACTGCATCTCGGCTTCGAGGCTCGACGAGGTGAACAGGTCGGAGTTGTCGACGACGAGGCCGAGCTTGGGCGCGTCTTGCGAGTAGACGCGCCGCGAGTATTGCGCGGGAATAATGACAGCGGCGTCGATTTTTCCCGTGCGCACGTCTTCGCGTGCCTGCACTTCATTGTTGTACTCGATGGTGCTGAAGGTCTTGATATTGGCGGCGACGGCGGCGAACGCCTCTCGCACCTTGACTGCCTGCGGCCCGTGGTCGTAGTCGACCACCGCCACGTGCGTGCCGACAATCTTGCCGCCGAACGCGTTGCCGATGATGACCAACTGCAGGATCGGCATCATCAGCGACATGATCATGAGCGTGGGCGAGCGGAAAAACTTGCGCATCTCGCGCTCGATGATGGCGAACATCCTGTTCATGGGCGATCTCCAGGCCGCGGCGGCATGAGAAAGCTGACCGGTTTCACCTGCTCATCGCGCAGTTGCCTTCCCGTGTAGTGGATAAACACATCGTCCAGCGTGGTGTTCTGCACGCTCAGCGAGGTAAGCGTCTCGCCTAAACTCGCCGCCAACTCCACAATCTGCATGGTGGTCTTCGATCCCGATTTTGTGATTACTCGATAGAAGCCTCCGCTCTCCGGCTGCACGCTGGTCACTCCTTCCAGTTTCTCCAGCCGAGCCTGCCACTCTTCATCCTCGCGGTCGAAGTGCACCTCGACGACATTGGCGCCGGCCACGCTGTTCTTCAGCTCCACCGGCGTTCCCAGAGCCATCAACTTGCCGTGGTCCACAATGGCAATCCGGTCACACAGCTTGTCGGCCTCTTCCATGTAGTGCGTGGTGAGCAGCATAGTCAGGTTTCGCGTGCCCTTCAGCTTGTTCAACATCTCCCACACCGCGATGCGCGATACCGGATCGAGTCCGGTGGTGGGCTCGTCGAGAAAGAAGATACGTGGATTGTGCACCAGCCCGCGCGCGATCTCCAGCCGCCGCCTCATACCGCCGGAGAGTGTCTTGGTTTGCGCTTCACGCCACTTGGTCAGGTCCACGGCTTCCAGGACCTCGGCGATGTTCTTTTCCCGCTGCGCGCGCGGCACGCTGTAAAGCTTGGCGTAGATACTCAAGTTCTCCCCGACTGTCAGGTCCTGGTCGCTGGTCAGCGCCTGCGGAATCACGCCGATGACGCGACGCACGTCATCAGGATCGTCGGCCACATTGTGCCCGGCGACGATTGCCTTGCCCGACGTGACAGGGATCAGCGTGGTCATCATGCGGATGAGCGTGCTCTTGCCGGCGCCGTTCGGGCCCAGCAGGCCAAAGATTTCGCCCTCGGTCACGCTGAAGTTCACATCCTTCACCGCTTCAAAGTCTCCGTAGCGCTTCACGATGTGCTCCACGGCGATGGCAGTCGGCCGCGGCGCGCCGTTGCCGTTTGCCGCCAGGCTGTGGTTCAGCGGCGCGCTCACTGTTTCACCAACTTGGCTTTGGGGATGTAGACATACGCCGTCATGCCCGGTACAAACTTTTCGCCGGGATTGGGAATGAGGAGCTTGAGTTGAATGGTGCGGATGTCGCGCTTCATGCTGTTGACGTCGCGCTGTGTGGCAAAGTCGCCCTCCGCCGATTTGGCGATGATCTTTCCATACACCGTGTCGCCGCTGGGCATCGCCACGCGCAGCGAATCGCCCAGTTGCACGCTGTCGGCCTGGGTCTCCGGCAAGGGCGCGTACACCCACGTCTGCGTCAGGTCCATGATGGTTACGATCGGTGCTCCCACGGTCACAACTTCACCTTGTCGAGCCGCCCACACATCCACCTTCCCGGCGATCGGCGACAGCACCTGCGCGTAACCCTGCTCCACCCGCGCTTCCTCGGCCAGCGCGCGCGCATTTGCCGCCTCGGCACGCGTCTCGTCCACTGTCCGCGCCGACACTGTCGTCAGCAACTCGTGGGCGCGCGCCTGGCGCAGATTGGCTTGCGTCGCGGAAAGATTGTCGCGCGCCGCGTTCACCGCCGCCTGTGCAGCCTGCAAACTCGTCACAGCTTCGTCGCGGGACTGCTCGCTCATGATCCCCTGCTGCGCCAACGCCACCGTCCGGCTGGTGTCGGCTTGTTGGTGCTCGAAATTTGCCTGGGCCTGCGCCAGCGTCGCCTGCGCCGCCTTCACCTGCGCCTCCGCGCTCACCGTCGCGCTCGTCGTTTCGCCGCGGTTCTGCTGTTCCGTTTCCACCGTCCCGTTCAACTTCGACTTCTCGCTCGCCGCCGTGGCCTCTGCGGCCTTCGCCGCTGCCTGCAGATCGTCGCTTTCAATGGTTGCGATCAGCTCGCCTGCCTGCACATCCTGGCCTTCCTGCACCGTCAGCGTCTGAATGCGGCCCGGAATCTTGGAACTCACGACCACTTCGTTCGCATCTACAGTGCCGACCAATTGCAGATCGCCGCTGCGCTGCGTGGTCACCAGATACCAGATCAGCGATCCCACTGTCAGCAGTCCCAATAGCAGAAAAACTCGATTTCGCGCGCTCACTTGGCTTTCACCTCAAACCTTTGAAATCTGCGCACTCCGGCATCGGCGTGTCGGCCAGCACGCACGCCGCGACTTCCGCACCGTGCTGCCGATCGTGAAAGATCGCCTGGCCCAGAAACTCAACCAGCGCCACCCTCCTGGCCTTCAGCACCTCAGGATCGAACGGCTCCATAGGCAGGACAAGCCGCCAAACCGGCGCGCTCAAGAAATAGAAAACGTTCGCGCCCAACGCCACGAGCACCATCTGCATCCACTCCGTCTCAATCAACTCACCTGACGCGATCCCCTCCCGTACCATCGAAAAGAACATTGTTTGCAGGGGCGCGAAGATCCTTTTCACCAGGATCGGCAGCTCTCCCTCCTCGCCCATGTGCAGTCGCATCATCTCCTGCTGCATCAGGCTTTGGAACTCGCGTTGCGTCAATATCCGGTCAAAATGATCCAAAGCGGCTCGAACGAGCCTCTCGCCGGGACTGGCATGGCGCAGGAAGACGGCCATCGACCGGTCACGGACCCGTGCCGATACCATTTCAAGCGCCGCGGCGTACAGCTTTTCCTTACTCTCGAAGTAGTAGTAGAGCAGCGCCTTATTGACACCTGCCGCGGCGGCAATCTGCTCCGTCCGCGCTCCCGCCAGGCCATTGGCGGCAAACTCGCTCAGCGCGGCATCGAGAATGCGGGATCGCGTCTCGGCTGAACGCTCGGCTTGCGCTTCCGTTGTTGGATGTCCGGCCATAATTAACTAACTGGTTAGTAAATTACCCCATAAATGACTCCGAACACAACCCCCCATCCCAGGATTTCTTGTCTATGTCTGTAACTTATAGATTCTTTGATCCATTAGATTCTTTTACCTGCGGGGGCGCCTGGCATACCTAACTCGTTCCATGATCTGCCGCATTCTGGAGCTAGCGGCTAGAAGCTGTCCTTTAGTGCGCCAACAAATACACCCCAACGCACACCAGCACCGCCGCAGCCCATCTACTCCGATCGACATTCTCTTTGAGAAAGATTTTGCCGGCGATGGCGTTGGTGACGAGGGGGACCGAGGCGGCGGCTGGACCGACGAGGCTCAATTTGAGGTGATTCAGGGCGAGGAGCAGCGAGAAAAAAGCCAGTGCGAGAAAGAAGACTCCGGCGAAGAAGAGAGGGCAGGTGAGCACGGCGCGAATGGCGCCTTTCAGGCCAGAGTGAGAGCGAATGAGGTCAAGATCGCCGATGGATTTCATGGCCGCAGCGGTGAGGATTTCGCCGGCGGTCGATGTGAGAATCACGGCGGCAATCATGGCGGCTGCGAGCCAGGGGTTAGGAGCGGTGGCGAGAGGCGCGGTAGGGAGCGCGATGGTCATCGCGGCTGGACCTCCGATGCGGCCGGCTCTTCGCATGGGGCCGTGTCTTCGGCGGGGTCCTGATGCTGGGTGAGCGAAGGCCCTTGCGCCACGAAGGCGACGCCGAGCGTGATGAGGACGATGCCGGCCCAGCGCTCGAGAGAAATGGCCTCGTGCAGCCAGAACTTGGCGAGAAGCGCGATGATGACGTTGCCGAAGGCTGTTGCGGGACGAACGAAGGTAAGGTCGGCCCAGGAGAGCGCAGTAAGATAGCACGCGAAGAATGCGATGAGGAGGGCGATGCCGGCGGCGATCCAGGGCGTGAAGACAGCAGCAATGAGGGCGCCGGGGTGGGCGAGCGAGATGGAAGGCATCGCGGTCATGCCGCGCGAGAGGCAACTGTCGCCCAAAGGAGCACAAACGGCAACGAGGGCTAGGATCAAGTATTGGCGCGGCGAGAGAGTGTGGTGGGACATGGAGTCTTTGCGTTCGATGAAACCGCCGCGGTTGAGGTGTCAGGGGCCTGAGAGTTTTCCGTCCTGACCTGTAAAACAAAGCCTTGGCAAGGAGCAAGGCGCCCTGCGAAAGCAATCGCAGATCCTTCGACTTTGTCCGCTGAAACGGACTTCGCTCAGCGTGGCAGTTCGTTCTTTGAACGAACTGCGAATCCACGACGCTCGCTACGCTCCGGCTCCAACGGGGGCATTCGGCTCAGCCCTTTGGCTGCGCGCAGCCCTGACCATCTTGTTGCGCTGCGCACGCAACTTGAGAAACGATCTGGCCTCGACATAGAGCCGGGGCAGGTCGCGATTCACAATGGCCTTCCACACCACGCGGAAGGCGGCCTTGGGGCGGAAGTAGTACTCGTCGTAAAAACGGTGGACCATTTCGAGCACGTAATCGGTGGGCAGGCCGGGGTACTCGATGTGCGCCATCTGGTGGCCGCCGCCGTCCTGCATGGTGTTGTTGGTGATAAAGCCGTTCTGCGCGGCGTACTCGTAAAATTCGGTGCCGGGGTAGGCGTGGGCGATGGAAACCTGAATGGTTTCGCAGTCCAGGGTCTTGGCGAAGTTGATGGTGTTGCGGATGGACTGCCTGGTTTCGCCCGGCAGGCCGAGGATGAAGTCGCCGTGGACGGTGAGGCCGAGATCGTGGCAGTCCTTGGCGAACTGGCGGGCGCGTTCTACAGTGGCGCCCTTTTTGATGTTCTTGAGGATCTGCGGATCGCCGGATTCGAAGCCGACGATGAGCAGACGGCACCCGGCTTCGCGCATGGCCTTGAGGGTCTCGCGATCGGTGGTGACGCGTGAGGTGCAGCTCCAGGTGAGGCCCAAGGGCTTCAGCTTTTCGCAGAGCTCCACGGTGCGCTGCTTCTGGATGTTGAAGGTGTCGTCGTCGAAAAAGAACTCCTTCACCTCAGGGAAGTTCTCCTTGGCCCACTTCATCTCGGCGGCCACATCGTCCGTGGAGCGCTTGCGCCAGGCATGACCGCTGAGCGTCTGCGGCCACAGGCAGAAGGTGCACTGGGCAGGGCAGCCCCGCGTGGAGTAGAGCGCGATGTAGGGGTGAAGCAGAAAGGGAACGTTGTAGCGCGTGACATCGAGATCGCGCTTGTAGATCTTGGTGGCCCAGGGCATGGCATCGAGGTTCTCGTTCTGCGGGCGGTCGGGATTGTGGACGATCAGGCCGTCCTTCTTGTAGCTGATGCCGAGGATTTCGTTGAGCGGCTTGCCCTGCGCGTACTCGACGACCGAAAACTCGAATTCGCGGCGGCAAATAAAGTCGAGGGCGGGGCACTCGTTCAGGGCGCGCTCGGGATCGGTGGTGACCGGCGGGCCGACGAAGGCGATGCGGATCGACGGGTGGGCCGCTTTGATGGCTTCGGCGAGGTGCTGGTCACTTGCCCACCCGACCGTAGAGGTGAAGAGCACCAGGAATTCGTAATCTTTGCAGATGTCGATCGTTTGCTGGGCGGAAACATGGTGAGGCGGGGCGTCGAGCAGCCGCGATTCCTCGAGCAAGCCGGCGGGATAGGTGAGCCAGACGGGGTACCAGTAGGACTCGATCTCGCGCGTGGCGGGCCAGCGCGAACTGGCGCCGCCGTCGAATTTCTCGAAGGAAGGTGGGTTGAGGAAGAGAGTTTTCAAGGGCATCGGCATCTCCCTCATTCTACCATCCAGGCTGTTTTGTTAGACGGATTTGCCCTGAAACATGGGATCGGTGAAGCGCACGAGAGTGCCGGAGCGATGGTGTCCGTAAGCCGCGCGGAATCAACGCGGCTTTGGAAGTTACGGCAGCACCGGGTGCGCTGTGGAGGGGTTGTTTCTGTGATACTCGGCTGCAATTACTTGGCGTGGAGCTCGTTGAGCCAGTCCTGCATGTGACCGAGAGCGCGCAGGAGGTTGAGGCGGGCCTTGCTGAGGTCAAGTCCAGCTTCGGTGGCATCCACATATTTCTTGCGCTCGTCGATGCGGGCCTCCTGCTCGGCTGTGGGCGAGAGCTGGGGCGGGGCGCCAGGCGTGTTGGTGGCGCCGTTGCCCAGCTCGAGTTGCGCGAGGACGCTCTTCAACTGCTCCGACGCGATCTGCTGCTTGAGGCTGGCGACTTCAGCCTGCGCATCGAGCTCGCGAAGACTTGAAGTGAGCTGGCTGATCTGAATGTCGTTCTGTTCCTGTGCCTGCTCGGCCTCCACCTTGGCGCGGAGGGCTTCCGCCGCGGAGACATTGGCCTTTGCGCGAACGGCAAAGTCGAAGAAGGGAACGGTAATCTGAAGACCGAAACTGACGTTGTTAGGCGTGAAGTTGTTGTAATAGGTACTGTAACTGTTCAGCTCATTGGAGTCGTAGTTGTAGACGGCTCCGAATCCGATCGAAGGGCGGCGCCACGCCAGATCGGCTCCCTTTGCCTCCAGCAGCTTGGAACGCGCGAGGACATTCGCGGATTGAATGCCGGGAATGGGCCGTGGCGCTTCGCCGGCGGAGACGGCAGGAATCTCGGGAATGCTGGCGTGATCGGGCACGATGGAGCCGACGGGCAGACCGGTGAACGTCGCAAGTTGCTTGGCAAGGGTGGCGGATCGAGTTTCAAGGTGCAGGCGACTCAACTTGAGCTGCGCCGCCGTCAACTTCGCTTGCAGAAGGGCGCTGAGAGGATCTACCCCGGCTTCAGTGCGCTGCTGCTCGATGGCGACAAGGCGGACAGCATCCTGTTCCTGTTCGCGGACACCTTCGAGTTCGCTGTCAACGGCGTCCATCTCAATGTAGGCCGTGGAGGCGTCGAGAGCGACCTGCTCCTTTGCATCCTTGAGATTCAGGTTGGCGGCCTCCACGCCGGCTCGTGCAGCCTTGGTGTACTGGCGCTGCGAGAAGCTGAGAACTAGCGACTGCATCGTAGCGCTTCCGACAGAGGGCTGGCCGGTTGGGAAGCCGTGAGAGTAGCCGATTTGGGATCCGATGGCAAAGTTGGGGATATACGCGTCTTCAGTCTGGGCGAGGGCGGCCTGCGCCTTTTGAAGGTCGGCGTTGGCGAGCTTCACGGCACTCGAATTTTGCTGGGCCAGCTCGACCACAGAAGTCAGCGAGACCTGTGCCTGCGCGAGTGCCGGCGCGCAGGCGAGCGCCAATGCGGCCGCGCCGGGCACCATGAATACGAACGGTTTTTGTCGCAGCTTCACACCCATTTTTCGCATCATTGATTCAAGCCTGTGCCGGATTAAACTCTTGCGCCATTTGGGCGGCGATTGCCAGCTCGGCCTTTGCGCCCGCGGCATCGCCGAGCTGCTGTTTCAGGCGCGAAAGTCGAATGTGGGCGATGAATGCCGGTGCTTCCTCTGAGGTGGACGAGCTCGAAAGATAATTCTCCAGCATCTGCGCCGCGAGCGACGGATTTCGATTCGACGCAATGAGCACGCCGGCTCCGTCATAAAGGGCAACGCCCGAATTAGGGTTCTTGGCGGCTGCAGCGACGCAATTCTGGATGGCCGTGTCCACATCGGACCACTGCTGGCGGCCACGGTAGAAATTGGCGAGCACAGACCAAAGGTCTGCAGGCGCAGGACTGACGACAATCGCTTGTCGGTAATCGTTCTCGGCCGTGGTGTAGTCCTTCTTGGCCATGGCGATGTCGCCGCGCAACTGCTGTGCTCTGGCTGAATCGACCTTGTCCAGTTGCAACGCGATCGTCTGCGCCTTGTTCGTTCCCCCGCCCGCGATGCCGGGAGCCTGGGCATAGTAATCGCCGAGGTCGGACAAAGCCGGGCCATTTTGGGGATTGAGTTTGACCGCGGTTTGCATGGCGGAAAGCGAGCGCTTGGCGAGACCGTATGCGGAAATGAAATTGGCGTGGCCGGCCTGCTGACCCAGCACGCGCCCCAGCCACATGAAATAGTCCGAATTCTGACCGTCGAGATTGACTGCCTGCTGACATTCCGCCGCGGCCTGCGACCATTGCTGGAGAGTAAATCGCACTCTGCAGAGGAGGTTCTGCGCCTCGGCAGCGCCAGTTCCGGTGGAAGGAAGCGGCGCGAGCAGCGCAAGGGCCTTGTCGGCTTTGCCGGCCTGCAGGTTCGTATTGGCCTGGACGAGCGTCGCAGGCGGAATCTGTGCATACACCTGACTTGCCACAGCCACCACGAGACACGCGAGTGGCTGCGCCAGGACCCTCGACGACTGGTGCTTCACTGCTCCACCCTGATCGGTATACCCTCTTGCAAGGGCCGCCCGTCGGTTGTTCCGGTGGCTACGATATCGCCTTCTTCGAGTCCGGAGAGAATGGGAACCTGCGTAAGGTTGGGAGAACCGATGACGACCGGAACGCGCTTCAACTCGCCGTGAACAACCTTGTAGGCGTAGTACTTTCCTTTCATTTCGTGCAGCGCCTCGCGCGGCATGCTGAGCGCGTTAGGCTCGCTGGAAGTCGTGACCGTGAGGGTGACGTTGGTGTCCGGCAGCAGTCCATCCGCTGAATCGTCGAAATCGATCAGAACCTCACCGACGTTGCGCGTGGTGTAGGTGACGACAGCGGAGGGAAGGCGCACGATGTGGCCGTACCACTCGACACTCGGTTTGGCATCCCAGCGAATCCCGACCTTTTGTCCCGTTGCCAGGCGCCCCAAATCAGGCTCGTCGAAGAAGCCGCGGACGCGTTCATGGCGCAGATCGGCGACCTCGAGAAGCAATTTGCCGGCTTCGGAGAATTCCGATGGGGCGGCATCCATGCTGTAGATGGTTCCGGCAATAGGGGCGCGAATTACGGTCTGAGCTTCGACGTGCTGCGCGGCGGCCAGAGCCGCTTGCGCATCGGCCAGCGCGGCCTGGGCGCGCGCCACTTCATCCGGCGAAAAGCGATGTTGGGCGCTTTGTTCGGCCGCGTTCAGGCTGGCCTGGGCCGCAGCCAGCCGTTCGCGCGCCGCCAGGACCTCGCCTTGCGCGGCCGCGCCGGTTGCAGCGAGCTTGGCGAGGGCGTCGAAGTCGTGTTGAGCTTGATCGCGAGTCAGGCGGTCCTGTTGGATCTCGGCGGCGGAGGCTTGGCGTTCGGCTTGGGTTCCGTTGTGGGTGGCCGCGTCCAGCGCCGCCTGCGCGGCCTTCACCGCGCTCTCAGCGCTGGCAACTTGTGCGCGGGCAGCGGCGTCGTTCAAAACAACCAGCAGCTTGCCGGCCGGAACGTCGTCGCCTTCCTGTGCATACACAGCCCTTACCGTGGTGGCGATGGGACTGTAAAACGGATAGTTCACAACGGGCTCTACGCGGCCATTGGTGCTGATCGTGTTCAGCAGCATGGCGTGTTCCACGCGCGCTACACGTACCGGAAGGCGCTCGCGCAGAAAATAGCGTGCCGTAAAGAATACGGCAAGCAGAACAACGACTGCACCGGTCCAAAGCCAACGACGGCTCGTTTGCGATCTTGCTTTAACCATGTACTTAACCAGAGCTAGTATATAGGACTCAAAAACATCGGGTAAGAAACACAAAAAGAAGCGAGAGGCGGATCGCGCCCGCCCATTTCAGCTCGTACAATACCGGTATGGCAACAGAGCCAAGATACACCGACGAGCATGCCAAGGCCGGGCTGGACTTTGCCTTTCCAGCGATCGAGACGTGGCAAAACCGGTTTCCTGGTTACGAGATTCAGATCGACGATCCGGAATTGACCTCGGTTTGCCCTAAGACCGGTCTGCCGGACTTCGGCGTGCTGACCATTCGCTACATGCCGAAGGAACGGTGCCTGGAGTTGAAGTCGCTCAAAGAGTACCTTTTCAGTTACCGCAATCTGGGGATTTTTCAGGAGAACCTTGTGAACCGCGTTCTCGATGATGTGGTGAAGGCCTGTGACCCAGTGTGGGCGATTGTGAAGGGGGAGTTCCGGCCGCGGGGCGGAATTGGCACGACTGTTGAAGCGCGCTGGCCAAGGCCGAAGGCATAATCACGCGGATTCGTGGCGGTCTGCTATGGTAATCGTTGTTCGCCTGCAGATTGCGATTTGACTGAGGCTGCTTGTCAACTTCTCTTGGACCAGTGCGCGCCCGCGTCAACCCGGCCCTTGGCACGGTGCTGCTGCTGCTCGCGCTCAACCTGCTGAACTACATCGACCGCTACATTCTGGCCGGCGAAGTTTCACCTATCCAGCGCGAGTTTCACGCGAGCGACCAGCAAATGGGCGCGCTCGGCACAGCATTTTTCGTCTTCTACATGATTGCGGCGCCGCTGACTGGCTGGCTGGGTGACCGCTATCGGCGCAAGCCGCTCATTATTGTTGGAGCAACGCTGTGGAGCCTGGCCACGCTGGCCGCCATCTGGATCCACAGTTACACCACGCTCTATCTGCGCCAGGCGCTGGTCGGAGTCGGCGAGGCGACATTCGGCATCTTTGCGCCGGCCGTGCTGAGCGACTTTTATCCCGAGCGGGATCGCAATCGCGTGCTCTCGGTGTTTTACGTCGCGATCCCAGTGGGCGCGGCTCTGGGCTACCTCGCCGGCGGGCAGATTGGATCGGTTTGGGGCTGGCGCACGCCGTTCTTCGTGTGCGCGCTGCCGGGGTTTCTGGCGGCTGCGCTCTATGGCTGGATTGGCCGCGAGCCGGAACGTGGCGCATCGGATCGCATCCGGCCGGACCTGAACCGGAACACGGTGCTGGGACTGTTCACGAACCCGGCGTTCCTGACGGCAACCTTCGGCCTCGCGATGTTGACGTTTGCCATGGGCGGGATCTCGTGGTGGATGCCGGAGTTTCTCCGGCGGTCCGCGGGGATGTCCGTGGGAACGGCGAGCCTCACCGTGGGCGCAACAACGGTGATCGACGGGATCGCGGGAACGCTGACGGGCGGATGGATTGCGCAAGTGTGGCTGCGCAGGAATCATCGCGCGCTCTATCTGCTTTCTGCCTGGAGCGTAGGCTTGACGCTGCCGTTCGGCATTTTGCTCTTCTTCGGGCCGCGAGCGTGGGCTGTCCCGTCGCTGTTCGCCGCGGAGTTCTTCCTCTTCCTCAACACAGGTCCGCTCAACACCGCCATCGTCAATTCAGTCGCGGCGCCGGTCCGCGCCACTGCTATCTCCATCAACCTGTTCTGCATTCACTTCTTCGGCGACACGTTTTCGCCGCAGATCATCGGCTCCATCAGCGACCGATCAAACCTCAGCATCGGCCTTGGCGCGACGCTGGTGTTTCTCTTGATCTCGAGCACGATTCTGTTCGCCGGAGCGCGCTTCGCGCCGGTGCTGGAAGGCAGGGAATAGGGAACAAGGAGACTCGTCAGCGTCTTTAACCCCGCTAACTCCGCTAATTCGCCGGGTGCCTGTAGGTGATCAGGAGACTGCTCTCGAGCCTCCCGCGTGCCAAAGCCACCAGATCAAACCCAATGTAATCGCCACTCCTACTATCGCAATCAACGCCATCCGAACAAGACGGTGTTCGCGCGTCCACGGCATTTCGAGTTGCGGCGAAACTTGTGGATCTACGCCGCTTGATCGGTTCTGACCCTCCGCTGATGGCGTCCCTTCTGGCTTCTGCAGGCACTGGGGTGTCGGAGGTCCCTTGATGAGGTAGCGGAAGCCTCCCGGCAAACGCCATGCGGAGAACCACCCCTCTGACCTCAGGACGGTGAAGTATCCGGCCTGCGCCACGTTCGTTTCCCGTCGATTCCAACGAGGGCTCGACATTGCACCCTCCCGATCCGCGGTTCGCGGACCGCAAATCCTCGCGCTGATATCCAGCAGAATCTTGAAGGCTGACCTTAGAATACTCCGATCGTGAACCTCGGTCCCGCGTCGCTCTGCTGACTCCGCTACTTGCCCGGTAGCGGCTCGCGATCCCTGGTGTTCATGAAGGCGCGATGGCCGCCCCGGGAATGCAGGTCGGGATCGTTAATGGGGGGACGCTCCTGCTCGGCGTTGAAGCCGCGGGCGAGAAGGGGGTTGGGCCTGAACTTCGGCGGTCCGCCATAGAACTGGCGGACATGGCTGAGGATCATGCCGGCGCGGCCGTGCATGGGCTGGACAATCCCTCGAATCTGCACGTCCTGGTCGCGGTATTTCCTGAGCTCGCCGACCTCGTCGCGGTCTTCCCAAAGGCTGACAACGGTAAAGCGGCAATGCTCGTCGGAGGTTTGCGGCGAGCAGACGTCGAGGAAACGAGTTCCGTCTGGAAGTTGCACCACATCGTATATATGCGCTGAAACACAAATGTTCTTGTTGAGCATTTGCGCCGCCTGATCGGCGGACACGCAGGGCCTGGGCTTGGCGGCGAGGACGAGTGCGGGGACCGAGAGCGCAATAGCCGCGAGGGAGCGGGGGAGGCTGAGCCGCATAGGAAGTCTCCGAGGAGAGTTGCAGATAGCGTAGCGCGAAAGCTGCATGATGCGATGTGACAACCATCGCACCCACTAGCCAATGGGGCAATTAGCTGGGGGCTAGAAGCTGTTCACCGCGCGCCGACGAGTTCGCTGCTCTTCGCAGTCTGGCCGTAGTGCGACTCCACGTAGCGGTCGAGGATCTGCTTGAACTCCGCCACGATGGTGTCGCCGCGCAGCGTCGTCGAGAGCTTGCCGTCGATGTAGACGGGGGCGACGGGTTCCTCGAAGGTACCCGGCAGGCTGATGCCAAGGTTGGCGTGCTTCGATTCGCCCGGGCCGTTGACGACGCAGCCCATGACGGCGAGCTTCAGCTCCTCGACGCCGGGGTACTTCTTGCGCCACTCGGGCATCTGAGTGCGCAGGTAGCTCTGAATCTGCTCGGCCAGCTCCTGGAAATACGTGCTTGTGGTCCGGCCGCAGCCGGGGCAGCTCGTCACCTGAGGCATGAAGCTGCGAATCCCGAGCGACTGCAGGATCTGCTGCGCGGCCTGGACTTCTTCGGTACGGTCGCCGCCGGGCTTGGGCGTTAAAGACACGCGAATGGTGTCGCCGATGCCGGAGAGCAGGAGCGGCGCGAGACCCGCAGTCGAGGCGATCAGGCCCTTCGAGCCCATTCCGGCCTCGGTAAGGCCGAGGTGGAGCGGGTAATCACAGCGGGCGGCGAGAGCGGTGTAGACATCGAGGAGGTCGCGGACTCCGCTGACTTTGGCCGAGAGGATCATGCGGTCGTGGCCGAGGCCGTAGCGCTCGGCGGCGGCAGCCGAGTTGAGGGCGCTGGCGATCATGGCTTCGATCATCACGTCGCGCGCGGGCTGGGGCTCGGGCCGCTTGCTGTTCTCGTCCATCATTCGGGTTAGAAGGCTCTGATCGAGCGAACCCCAGTTGACGCCAATGCGGACCGGCTTCTGGTTCTCGACGGCGCACTCGATCATGGTGCGAAAATTGTCGTCGTCTTTGCGGCCGATCGACACGTTGCCGGGATTGATGCGGTATTTGGCGAGGGCGCGCGCAGCGGCGGGATATTTCTTGAGCAGGATGTGGCCGTTGTAGTGGAAGTCGCCGATGATGGGCACGCGCAGGCCGCGCTTTTCGAGTCCTTCAACAATGTGCGGAACGGCTGCCGCGGCGCCTTCGTTGTTCACCGTGACACGAACCAGCTCGGAGCCGGCAAGGGCGAGGGCCGCAACCTGGTCGATCGAGGACTCTACGTCCGCCGTGTCGGTGTTGGTCATCGACTGGACGACGACGGGAACTTCCCAGCCGACGCGAACGTGTCCGATGGCTACGGTTGGGGTTTGTCTGCGCTGAATCGACGCCATAAAGACAGTTTACAGAGATCAGAGATCAGAGAACAGGGATCAGGGGTCAGTGTAGCCAATAGCCAGTAGCCAGTAGCCAATAGCCAGTAGTTGGCAGGGCGTTTACTTTCTGGTACATATCCCCCCTCCCCCGGTATGCCATACCTCCATATTTGATAACAAAGGGTTTACGGGAGGGGGTATGACCACCCATATTTGATTCCAAAAGACTTATCCGCAAATGTACCGATTTACAGGGCTTAGGGGGCATTTTCGGGCGAAATAGACCTCTTTGGTTAACTTTTAGGTCTGGGCCGGTCCGGTCGGGGAAGAGCAGCCAGTAGCCAACAGCCAGTAGCCAATAGGCCGCGGGAGCGATGGTGGTCTGCGCGTCGATCATGGAATGATTGTGCGCCAAGGCGGAGTAATACCCTGCAAATGGAAGGAGTGGAGAATCAAGCACTTAGAGATTTCTAGCTTGACTCAGGACGGACTCGTTGGGCGGTGTTTTCGGGTGGGGACGACGCGGGAGGTTGGTGCCGGGAGGGGAGTTCTCGGGCCTATTTTGTGCCTTGCAGCTCTTGCGGAATGTGACTCTCGTAGACGAGCTCGCCTGTCTCGGGATTGTATTTGATCGTCGCGAGCGTCTCAGCTCCTTCCAGAGACACTAAACCTGCGCCACTAGAGACGAGTGGCCTTCCAGTCACTCGGTCCCCCGATTCGTTGCTACCCTCGCGCTCCCACATTGGCTCTGGCTGTTCGGGAACACCGAAGAACAGCATTCGTTCTATGCGACGGTATGCCCGATACAGATTCGTTCGAGGTGCCTTCACAATCCGACCATCCTATTCTGCTTGTTTGGTGCGGTCAACCTGTGCAAAATGTTCAAACTGTGCAAACCGTGTCTCTTCGGAAGTGCAACTGCCCCATTCCGGGCTCCTATCTCGACACGGACACCAATTGTGCCGCCTTCTGGCAGATTCGAAGAAGCAGCCTTGTGATCGCTTCTTCGCTCGTCTCTATGAGTGGCACGACGCGGGAGGCTAGGAATTCCTCTTTGATCTTTAGGATATCCGCTTCAGTCCTGTCGTCTTCTAGTTTAAGGACCCAGAACCCCGTTGGCAAGGTAGGGTTCCGTTTCTCATTCTTCTTAGCCGCGTGCTCCAGCCACGGGCCGATGGCCCGATCTCGGAACGAAGTCTCCGAGAGTCCCACAAAGAGCACCATGCCGCTGGTCAATATGTGACGGAGGAACGCGCTCCAGTCGTCGCTTATGTCGCCAAGGCGCTCGTTGATTGACTTAAGCCCGAGAATCACAAAGTTGCCGCTCTCTGCGTCGAAGTCAGGATGCGGCAGGAAGCCGTGGGGGTGGTAGATCCTCACGTCCTCAGCGCCCTCGTCTGCGGGTAGCTGAGTGACGACATGGGGGACCAAGCCGTAGAGGGAAATGTACCATTCCAACACACAATCAAAGTTCAGCGTCACAACTCGATTGACGCTTCCTCTTCGGCTGCCGGACATCAGGGCGCCCAACGCGACCAATCCTGGATCCGTCACTAGGCCTTCGTCTAGCTTCACCCCTTTGTAAAGGCATCTACCGACAAATTCTGCGAAGCCTTTCTTATCATTTTCAGGGTATTTTTCGAAGTACTTTCTTTGCACATCATCTGCGGCCGCTTGCAGAGAGTCCGCGGACGGGCCCAAGCCGTCCTTGGGTAGACTGAGCTCGCCCCTCATGGACTCAATGAGTTCCTTCCATCTAGGCAGGGAGGCCCCAACGGAAACTCCGGCCCCTAAGAACAGTACGAGCGTGCCCTTGCGAAGACTCTCGGCCAGAACATCAGTCGAGTACGGTTCATTCATTAGGTAGTCGAATTCCTTACCTGCTCCCTGCATGCGTCGTCACTCGCTCTCGTCTTGCCCGATCTTCCTCAGTGGGTTAACTGGAGCCTCCTTGAGGCAACCTGCCGCACGGATCTGACCGATTGCGTATGGCAGGAGCGTCAGGTTAGCGCAGCCCGCATGCATATAAAACTTGAAGTTGCCATGCTTATCAATATGCAGGCGGGAGCGAAGTTCCTTGCCTATTGGCACTTTCAAGTCCACCTGCCGGTCGCAGGCGAGGACGCACAGATCCGGCACCAAGGACCCGCCCTCGAACCTCTGCTTTAGGAATTCCTCGTAAATCTCGGCTCGGAATGGGTCATGCCCGCCCAGGCGCACGGCAGTAAGCGAAGTGTCGTCCATCACCACAAACTGAACGGTGACAACATTTGAGCCCAACCCATCAAATTTCTTAAACGGTCGGTTTTTCGAGCTCAGCCACTTCGGCAGGTTCACGCTTTGGTACTCGGCGTTCTTGAAAAAGCCGCTTCCATTAAGGGATTCGGTCACCCCCAGCGCGAGCAGGCTGAATGGATACCCAAAAAGGAAATACGATTCTCCCTGAAGGTCCGCCCTTGCAGCAAATAGGTCATAGAAGAACGGAGCGCGCCCCTCCCCACGTTGCGAAAGATACTCTGCAGTGTAGCCCCGCGCGAACGCCAACTCGTATCGAAGCTTTCGATGTTCTAACGTGAAACGAGGAGAATCAAGCGGCACTTGGACACGAGGCCGTTCGACCCTTCCAATCTCATCGAGCCGTCGCCAGTAACCGGGTAAGGTAAGGCCGCCGCCCTTCACGACGACGAAGTGGTAGTAGCGACGGTCCGCTAGGCTATTGATCCCGAAGACCGAATCAGTCATGAGATTCCTCCTCCGACTTGGCGCGAGGAACACGCGAGAAACATTGCGGCTGTTTCAGCCTCGATATCCCGCTCGCTTTCGTCGTCGATTTGGTTCGTTAGCCGATGGGCGATATAAGCCGTCGGCGACATAACCTCCTCGTCGACGAATCCATCAAGCATGTCATACTGCAACCATTCCTCATTTATCGTCTCGTCGTGTGCAGCTCGAAAATGCCCATCAGCAGCGTTAATTGCCTTGAGGACCTTACTCGATGTGAATACCTGAGAGGCGAGATCGACAAGGATGAGGCTTGCGTAGAAGGCAGGAAACAGTTGATCTTTCGGACAACCTCCGCGGAGCATTCTGACTGCCTCTGCGATGACCGGCATGCTCTTACCATTCTTTTCATCCACTCGCACTAAGAGCTCCTCAAGAAAAGCAAGGCTGGAGCGAAATCGCTCGTTGGGTCCGCCTTGCTTTCTGGCAGCGATCACGAGGAGGCTTCGAAGCAGATACTGTCGAAGATCCGCACGTACTTGCGGCGCCTTCGACCAGGATTTCCATATGAGAGGGATGTAATGCGAAAGGCAACTGACGTAGAAGTAGTGCATGTCCAGGACGTGAACGATTACCTCACTAATATTTCTGAATTCGGTAGCAAGCACCCTCCGAAGTTCGTCAGCCTTGGGTAGTTTGCTATGGAATAGGATCCCGCCTTGCGTCCACATGCGCGCGTGAGGGGGGATTTCAGTTAGCGAGCCCGAATCTATTGTGTTGCAGCAGTAAGTCAAGATAATCGCGCGTAGGGAATCTAGAAGTCCCTCACCGGGTATGTTTTCGTGATGGCAGCGGGCAGAGAAGCGATCATAAAACCTCTGCCACTCTTCATCCGTGCTTCTCTTCAAATCCCCCTGGAAAATCACAGATAGAAGATGCCTGACATGACCATGAACCATTTCGTGAGTAACCGTGAGGAAGCTCCACTCCGCACTTGCGCCAGCCCCTAGGGACTGAAGTGCCGCCGAGATTGTATACTCCGTCTCGCGGAATCCCAGGCGACCGCTAAAATACGGGAGTTTTGGACACAGGCCCCTGGCCTCGACTTCTTTATCCAGAGCGTGACGCGAAGACACCCTCCAGCTAGTTGCGTCGTACATCGGCAAACGGTCGAGGCCCGGTAGCGGCGCGAGGCCGCCCCCCCAGTCTTCCAAAATTGTCTCGATTGCGCTTCCAGCAAACGCGGACTCTATGGAGTGTGCGATCCTGGTCAAAGCAAGCACCGCTGTACCGACGCCCAGCAGAGAGTATCTGCGGATCAAGCTTCGCCTTTCAAGAATCGGGACAGCTCCAGTGAGTGCCTGGGTGGTGACATATGAGAGCGCCGAGTCGATTTGCACAAGCCTATCCATATTCTGGTGAATAATCTGTGCGGAGATCGACCGGTCATCAAGAAACTGCTGCTCGGTGTATTCCGAAAGTGTTTCGGGAGGGGGACCGCTTGGGTTATATGCGTAAAGCATTTCACTGACCAGGTTATTGACGAGCCCTATTAAAGCGAGGAATGTATTTATCTCATCTGGAACATGAATCTGAACTTTGGGCAATATTACCGCCATACATGCGACAAACTCATCAACCGTTGTTCGCACTGCGAGTGGCAGGGCCGCGTAGGGCCGAATATCAGGCGCTCCGAACTCTCGAGGAGCCGGCTTAGCGACCTCGGGTCGTATTGATCGTATTTTGCCGTCCTCGATCTCCCAAATCTCCTTCGATTTCAGAGGCGCATTTGCGATCGCCTCCACCTCGTTTAGAAGGGCGATATCCTTGGTAACCACGAGAATGGACGCGAGGCCCATGGTGTACATCAGGCCGGCCTTCGTCCCTTGGGATGCTTTGCTCACGAGACGGCCCAACACCGGGAAAGCAGGGTCGAAGCAATAGAAGCAAACGAAATGTACGCCGGTTGCAAGATTGGGCTCAACAAACTCGTCTGTCGCAGGAAAAACGGGACTCGTTCGATACAGACCCGAGAGATTACACCCTAAGAGGGTCTCGGATCTAGTCAGGACTACGCGCCACCCTTGGTCTTCAACGGTAGGCGGCCATTTGGCTCTTCCGGCATCTTCAAGCAAGCAAAGCCACATGCGGTTGCGGCCGGGGCTTTGGGATTTGCCAGATTTTGCTCCCGCGAGGCGTTTTGCAGCCATTCCCGACTCTCCCACTCAGCTCAAGTTGTACTTTTTGTTGCGGAAAGGACAGCGCAAATTATACCACTGATTTGGCGAGCCAACCGGCGCAGAATGAGCCGGGGCCCCCCGATAAGGTCGGCGATCTCGGCGGTTGGCTCAGCGTGCGACTTCGCCGCGGCGGACGCCGAGAGGGGCCGAGCGTGGGCCAGCGTGCAAAATTGCGCATAAAATTGGCGCCATAAGCCGACTTAAGCCCTGCGAAGGCTGGCTTAGCGTGCACAAGCACCGTTCTTCGTGAAATTACCTTTGACCTTTTGCCTCGATTCGTGAAATTCCCGTTGAACCTTTGTCCCGATTTCGGGTAATTTCCTGGCGCACCACTCAACGATTCGCGAAACTTTAAGCGACCATTTGGGGGGTATTCGTGAAACTTTATGCGACCATTTCGCGGGGTTGAGGTCGCACAAATTTGAACATTTCGTTCAGGTTGAGCGGCTTTCCCCCGGCCCCGGGAAAATGCGGCCCCTGCGACCGGGGACGAAAGCAAAAGCAGGTCCCCTTCGGCAAGCTCAGGGCAGGCTCTGGGCACCGCAAGGCTGTGGTGTGTGAGCCTCGCAAAAGGCAACCGCAGATCCTTCGGCTCCGCTTACCCCATGATCGCGCTGCGATCACGGGGCCCCGAACGTGCTCCGCTCAGGATGACAAAACAGGGGTCAGGGTTCAGGGGTCAGGGATCAGCACCGATCCCACCCTAGCAGAGCCAGGATGGAGCACCCGGCCGGAAGCCATGGCAGCCTAAACCCAAGAACAGAACTTCCACCTAAGAATCAACGAAATCTGTTCAAACAACCGGAACCACCTCACGCGTGCGTTGCAATCTCCCACTACTTCATGAGCGGTGAGAGAGAATGTTATAGCGTTGCGTCCAGGCTCACATTGCTCCATTCATCTGTGATCGTTCCTCCTCCGTACACAGCATTGCCCCAATAGGCGCCGTTGACAGTCCAGTGCGAATAGTTCTTATCCAGCCCGCTATTCGGGGAGTTAGTGATGAAATTTTCCAATCGCGGCAGAAGATCCAGATTATAGGTCTGCGCGGGACCGTTCTCCGTTGCACAGGCCTGTCCATACGCAGTTCCCAGATACTCGTCCACGCCATATACGCTCGCATTACCAGGCTCCGGTCCCCAAAACCAAAAAGCTGTCCCCGTACACGCTTGCGACATTGAGCCGGTCGACGAACTCAATATCAACTGGTAGAACAATGTCTGGCCTCTGGTGGCATTTGACAATACCACCGCTGCCATGGCTCCGCCCTGGTCAAGCCATGGATTAGAAGCGCCACATCGCAAGGCCACGTTTGAATATCGGAGTTGGAATGTCATTCCCATATTCAGTGCGCTCATAGCAGCGAGCGTCGGGCTGTTACGAAATGTTGAGACGGTATGGTAGTTGTCGGGACCGAAGAATAGATCGTACTCGGCTCCACAAGCTAATTGATACGGGGATGCCGCTTGTCCAGTCTGCGTAAGTACAATGTCGTACTGGCCAGACGTACCAGGGCCGGCGACCCAACACAGACCAGTAGTGGCCGTTCCCAGGCTCCACAACGTTCCTGAGGGGCATGAAGAAGAACCAGATGTCGGCTGTACCGGCGCTGGGTCGCCGTACTGGTTGATAAACCAAACTGGCGAAGAGGGTAGGGTTGGACCCGCGACCCCTCCCCCCGGAGGAGTCGAAGCGTAGTTGTAGTAAACGTAGGCATTGTCCTGCGTCGGACCGTGATCATCGCTTAAGAAGCTGTACGTCGACGTCGGCGTCGAATGTGAGCATGCATCCGCACCCAACAAACTGGCGATTCCAGCAACGGCAGCCAATACTCGTTTCAACATGACATCTCCTCCAAATATCTATTCCCGTCCGCAATCTGCCGGAGAGGCCTTGTGATCGGCTTGGCGCAAAGTCTTAGCCTTGACTGTAGAGTTCCGGTATTTGACAAAGCAAACCTTTGGGGCCCAAAGCGAACCTTTTAAGCGAACATTTTGCTTGATTTGGATGAGCAGGGAATAAGGGCTAAGGGTTAGGGCACCGGTGTGGTCTTTCGACAGGGTGTTGCTATTGTGGTGTCCCCAAAGTTTGTGGAAGAATTGGCGTGGCTAACCGCAGATCCTTCGACTCCGTTTGCCGCAAAATACGCGGCAAACTCCGCTCAGGATGACAATTCATTTCTTATGCGAACTTCTGGAACAGGACACTATCCAGGCCGCGACTGCGACCTTGACTCAGAATGACAACTTGCTCATTGCATGGGACCGGCAGCGACGGGGTTGGAGTAGTAGCCGTCGCGGGTGCGGGCGACGAAATCCCGCTGGTCCAGCTTGATCTCAATGTGGTGATACTCGTTGGGCTTGTCGGCGGGCGTGGGATCGAAGGTGATCTCGTACCAGGAGCCGGCGTCCCTCAGGCATTTCTCGATCTGAGCGGTGACATCGCTGCTGGATACGAGCACGAGGCCTCCACTGTGAACGGCGAATACCTGGAGGCCGAGGTTGCCGAGTTGCGCATCGCCGGGTTTGGCAAGCCCCTTTACGAAGGCCTGATAGGAGTTGGCTGAAAGCATCGACTCGGAAACTCCGAAGGGATTGATGTTGTAGAGAGTGATGTCAGCCTGCTGCATTTGCGAGGAGAAGAAGACGACGTCGCCGAAGATGTGCTGCTCCAGCTTCGGGGTGATGGAGACGTTGGTGCCTGAGATCAGAGGCCAGCCAGGCGAGATCCAGAGGATCATCTTGCGGCCGGGCAGGTTTGAGGCGAAAGTGACAATCTGGCGCAACGCCCTGAGGCAAATATTGAGTCGCTCCTGTTCACTCCATTCCGTGCTTTGGGTGAATTCGCGCAGGCCGATCTGGTAGTGCTCCAGCACGTCGCTCAGAGAGAATCCGTTGGTCGAGAAGCCGTTGTTATCGATCTGCACACCTTGATCCGTGAGGACTGCGATGGTGGTGGGATAGGCCAGCGTGCCTTCCTTCATTTTCAGGAACTTTTCCACGTTATCGCGCATATACGCAACCGTCTGGTAGGAGGTGTTGACGGCGTCGATGAAGAGGATGACCTCGACCGGTTCTTCGGCGGCAGTGACGACTTTGAAAGAGGTGATGGGCCGCGGAGACTTGTTGTCGAGGATAGTGAAGTCCTGTTGATCGAGGTTGGGGACCGGTTGGCCGGCTTTGGTATCGACGACGACGTCGAGCTTGATGCGCTGCGAGGACGAAGGAGTGGCGGGCGGCTGTTGGGCGGGAGCTGTGGGCAGGGTAGCAAGCAGCGCGATGAAGAGGGCATAGACGAGCCGACCGATGGTCATGGAGAGGCTCCGATTGGCGTCTTGCGAAGATTGAAAAAGGACGTCCTGGCTGTTGAGGATCATCATACATCAAGGCTTACGCGCCTGACATGAGATTTGTGGTGGAGCGGGAGACGATTCCGGCCCGGTAAAATGAACCCATATGGATTCATGTCATCAAGGCGCTACGCCGACCGGAATGATCCTTGAGGGCAGCCGATTTGTGCGCGCTTGCCTGCGCCAGCCGGTGGACTGCACGCCGGTGTGGTTCCTGCGGCAGGCGGGCCGGTACATGCAGGAGTACCGCGAGGTGCGGAAGCACCACACGCTGGTGGAGATCTGCAAACAGCCCGAGCTGGCCGCCGAGGTGACGATTACGGCGGCAGAAAAGCTGGGCGTGGATGCGGCGATTATCTTTGCCGATCTGCTGCTGCCGCTGGAGCCGATGGGGCTGGACTTCGAGTTCCAGGCGGGCGAGGGGCCGGTGGTGCACAGGCCGGTACGGACGGCCGAGGATGTGCGCGCGCTGCGCACGGACCGCGCCGGCGAACTGGCTTACGTGGCGAGGGCGATTGAGAAGGTAGCCGCGCATTTCCGCGACAGGCTGGGGATCATCGGGTTCTGCGGCGCTCCGTATACGCTGGCTAGCTACATGATCGAGGGGGGCGGGTCGAGGAATTACATTCAAACGAAACAGATGATGTATCGCGACCCCACTGCGTGGGGCAGCCTTTTGGATAAGTTGGTTGCCGTGCTGACGGAGTACTGCCGATTGCAGGTGGAGGCCGGGGCCGACGCGATTCAGATATTCGATAGCTGGGTGGGGTCGCTTTCGCTGAGCGACTATCGCGCATATGTGTTCGAAGCATCGAAGCGGCTGGTGCGGGCGGTGCAAGCGATGGGCGTGCCCGTGATCTACTTCGGCGTAGAGACCGCCGGATTGCTGGGGCAGATGGCGGCGACGGGCGCGGATGTGATCGGGCTGGATTGGCGGCAGCCGCTCGACGAGGGGTGGCGCGCGGTGGGATATGAGCACGCGGTGCAGGGAAATCTGGATCCAATCACGCTGTTTGCGCCGCTGGAGGTGTTGGAAGAGCGTGTGAAGGAGATTCTGCGCGCGGCGAACGGACGCGTAGGGCACATTTTTAATCTGGGACACGGGATTGTGCCGGGCACACAGGTGGAAAACGTGCAGGCGGTGGTACGGATGGTGAAAGAGCAGGGACGTAGGGAATAGCCAATAGCCAGTAGCCAATAGCCAGTAGCCCCAGTAGTGAATAGAAAGAAGGGGAACAGGGAACAGAGTGATTCGTAACGGAGAGCTGAATGGCTAAACAGGCGGTGCTGCTGCTGGCGCACGGGACTCCGGAGACGGTGGAGCAGATTCCCGAGTATCTGCGCAACGTGGTGAGCGGGAGGCCGCTGCCGCAGGGGGTGGTGGAAGAGATTCAGCACCGGTATGCGCTGATTGGGCGCAGTCCGCTGACGGAGATCACGCTCGATCAGGCACGGCTGGTGGAGGCAGAGCTGGCGGGCGCGGGCGAGACGAGTTTCGCTCCCCACCCTAGCGACAAAGACGACGCCAGGATGGGGCACCCGGTTCCGGTGTACGTGGGGATGAGGAACTGGCGGCCCTATATCCCGGATGTGGTGCGGCAGATGCGCGCCGACGGAATCGAAGAGGCGGCGGTGATCTGCCTGGCGCCGCAGAACTCGCGGACCAGCGTGGGGCTGTACCGGCGAGCCGTGGAGGCTGAAGCGGGAGGATTGCGAATCGACTTTACGGCGGGGTGGGCGGATCATGCGCTGCTGGCCGAGGCATTCGCGGAGCGGTTGAGGCCGGCGCTGAAGAAGCTGAGTGCTGAAACAGGCGGGCCTGTGCCGGTGTTGTTTACAGCGCACAGCGTGCCGACGCGGACGGTGGAGGCTCCGGCAGCGGGTGGGTCCGGCATCCCTTCCCACCCTAGCGACAAAGACAAAAACGTCGCTAGGATGGGGCACCCGGTTTGGCCGGGCGAGGGGGCCGATCCGTATGAGAAGGATGCGCGGCGAACGGCGGAGATGGTGGCGGCGAGAGTGCCGGAGATTCCGCAGTGGTGGTTTGCCTTTCAAAGCCAGGGCGCAAGCGGCGGGCCTTGGCTGGGACCAAGCGTGGAAGAGATACTGGACCGGATTGCAAGCGAGGGCGTGAGAGCACTGATACTTCAGCCCATCGGGTTTCTTTGCGACCACGTGGAGATTTTGTTCGATGTGGATAGGCTATTTCGCGAATACGCCGCGAAACGGAATGTGCGGCTGGAGCGGCCGGAGTCGTTGAATGCCTCAGTAACGCTGGCGAGGGCGATTGCGGATCTGGCGCGCCAGGGATTGGGGCGGCTGGACTCCAAAAAGTAGCAAGGTAACCAGAGCCTTGCATTTGGGGCCGCGTTTTCCACAGTTTCCCGCTTTAGCGCATGGAGGTAACCTCAGAAGGTACAGGGGTTAACGATTGTTCTTTTCGCCAGGTAATGACCCGAGGTAAGATTCTGCTTGGGTTCTCCTGGGTACTCTTGGGTACTCCTGTACCCGTGGCTCGGAGATCCGATTGGGGGCGAGCTTCCCTGGGAAGGGGTAAAGGGGAGCTGGCCACTTTTGGGGACAAATGCCGATGATTCAGGAGATGGAAGTGAGCGAGGAGAGCGCACGGGGAGCGCTGGCAGGGAATGTAGTTGAAATGGGCAGGAAGAGGGACGTGGTGTACTGCCCAGTGTGTGGGGGAGACCAGGTCTACCGAGTGGAGCGGAGGGGCGTTCTGCAGAAGAGGATCTATCCGATCCTCGGTTTCTACCCCTGGCAGTGCAGGGAATGCGATGCCGTGGTCATGCTGCGGAAGCGCAACCGGCGGCGGAGAAAACATACGGCCGTGTAGGGCCCGACACGCCAGCAAGCAGCTCAAGAGCGAAAGAAGTTCCTGGCCAGGAAAAGGACATTGGCGGGCCGTTCAGCCAGGCGGCGCATGAAGTAGGGATACCACTCTCTGCCGAAGGGTACGTAGACGCGTACCTTGTAGCCTTGGCTTACAAGTTTGCGTTGCAGATCGCGGCGCACTCCATACAGCATTTGAAATTCAAAATGGGCAGGAGCGATTGCGCCCGCGGCGGCGTACGCCTTCACCGCGGCGATGAGGGTCTCATCGTGCGTGGCCAGAGCGTGATAAATAGGACTGTCGACGAGCATTTTCGCGAGCGCGAGAAAGTTCGCGTCCACGTCAGGTTTGCGAGGAAAGGCGATCTCAGCAGGCTCGTTGTACGCGCCTTTGCAAAGACGGATGCGGACTCCGTCGGCGATAAGCTGCTCGACGTCGGAATGGGAGCGGTAGAGGTAGGCCTGGATGACGACGCCGATCGCGCCGCGCAGGCCGGCGCGAGCGTGAACCCGGCGCACGATGTCCAGCGTGGTTTGCGTGAGGTTTGAGTCCTCCATGTCGATGCGCACGAAGTTCCCTTTGGCGCGGGCGTGGAGGACGAGATCCTCGGCAATGGACTCGGCCAACTCAGGCGACTGACCGAGACCCATCTGTGTGAGTTTGACGCTGACGTTGGCGTCAAGGCCGCGCTGGGCGACGGCATCGAGCAAGCGGTGGTAGACGTCGGCGGCACGGTGCGCCTGCTCGGCAGAGGTAACGCTTTCGCCCAGCGAATCGAGGGTAACGGCGATGCCCTGGCGGTTGAGGGTTTCAGCCACCCGGAGCGCATCATCGAGCTCCATGCCGGCGATGAATCGCTTGTTGAGGCGGGTTCCCAGCGCAGAGTGCTCGAAGAAGCGGCGTAATGGGCGGTTGTGAGAGAGTGCAATGAAGGCGGAACGCAGAAATGGCATAACTTGCCCCTGCTGAAGAGCGCGCACTTTGCAAACAGAATAGTTTCGCACACCGGGCCTGGGCAGGGTGAAGCAACCGGGCCAGTGGATAGTGTCTCAGTTTGATGGGACCATCCCTCAGGGGCTGAAGCCCAGCACGTTTTCATAGCCGTTAGCGGCACGACTGAAGTCGTGCCCTTTCAAAACGACTTCAAACTGAGACACTACCGGGCAGCGGAGGCTGGGCGCCCGCACGGAGGCGACTTTGGCATGTCCTTCCCGCCTCTTTCAGCGCAATTCAAACAGGGCGCAGCCGTGGGGCGGAAGCGTGGCACTGATCTCCTTCGATTCCCTGGTAGTCAAATCGTCCCACACATTGCGGGCGGAGTGCTTCGCGCCGTCGAGGCCAAGCTGTTTCCAGGTGGTGCGGAGCGTAGCCGGACTGCTATCGAGATTGAAGAACGCAAAATACTCGGCGTAGCCGCGAGCGCCAGGTTCACCGATGGTGGCGCGCCAGACGCGGGCATTTTGAAAGCCGGGTCCGAGCGCGGCGGTGTCGACGGGGCGGCTGTAGCTCGCATACTGGTCAATAAACAGCACGGTTTGATTGGTGAGGAGGGAGCGAGTGAAGTCATCGAGACGCGTGAGGTTGCCGCCGAAGATAAGAGGCGAGCGCGCGACGGCCCAGAGCGTGAACTCAGTGCGCTGTTCGTCGGGAGTTTCACGCGACCGGCGAGTATCGCCCCAGCCGGCGCTGGGACCGAGCCAGCCCTCGGGAAGCATGTCGGCGTCGGGCCAGTTGCCCGGGCCGGTGTAGGGGTACCACTGCGCGAAGCGATCGAACATGTCAACGATGCCGGTGGGGAACTCGCCGTTATCCGGTTGATGAGAGAAGCTCCAGCCGTCCCAGTGATCGTCGCCGATGCGCCACATCTGCGCGTATTTGGCGACCTCGGCAGCGTGGCCGAGCGAGGCGGGTCCCGGAGAAAGACTGAGCACGATAGCACGGCCGGATTTGCGAATGGCTTCGGCGATCTGGCGGATTTCGGTGGGACGATAGGGGTGGTCGGAGATGCAGTCGACCTTGAGAAAATCGAGGCCCCAGGACGCGTAGAGTTTCAGCATGGAATCGTAGTATGCCTGGCCAGCGACGTTGTCCTTGACGCCCCAGTTGCTCCCGTCCCAAGGGCAGGGAGACGTGGTGTCGGCAGCATCGGCGGCGTGGAAGGAAGTGCCGGCAATGGGCAGGTTGGCTGCGACGATCTGACGGGGAATGCCGCGCATGATGTGAATGCCGAATTTGAGGCCCCGCGCGTGAACCCAGTCGGCGAGAGGCCTAAAGCCGGCGCCATTCGCGGCCGAAGGGAAGCGGTCCGGCGCGGGGACGAGCAGGCCATTTGCGCTCCAAAGATACTGTTTTTGCGCAAGGGTCTGACTGGTGGGATTAGTCATGTACCAGCCCGCGTCGATGACGACGTACTTCCATCCGTATTGCTGGAGCGAGGCGAGAACGGCGGCGTTGGCCTTGAATTGGTCTTCGTCGATGGTGGGGCCGTAGGAGTCCCAACTGTTCCAGCCCATGGGCGGAGTAGGAGCAAGGGTCTGAGCATGGATGAGGGGCGAGATAAGACACACGGCGGAGAGAAAAGCCGCAAGCAGAAATGCGGGCTTGGCCATGAGGAAACGTATAGCACATGACAGCGGGGTTAGCGGAGTTAGCGGAGTTGGTGGGTCAGCAAGTCGGCGAGTTGGCGCGACGTTGTGAAGGGTGGGTTCGTGGTATCCCACCCTAAACGCAAAAAGCGCGTTTAGGATGGGGCACCCGGCATCCCTCCCTAGCCGCAAAAACAAGAACGCGGCTAGGATGGGGCAACCGGCGCCAAGTGTGGGACGTGACAAAAGGACAACCGCAGATCCTTCGACTTCGCGAGCCGCGTGACGCGCGGCCCGCTCGCTCAGGATGACAAAGCTACAACGATGCTGCTCGGTGCTTAACGGGCGCTGACGGCGGCGGAGTGGCGGAGGCGCGGCGCCTTCTCTTCTTTTGCAGCCAGATATTCGTTGACGGCGGCGGCGGCTTTGCGGCCTTCGGAGATGGCCCAGACGACGAGGGATTGGCCGCGGCGCATGTCGCCTGCGGCGAAGACGCCCTCGTGGCTGCTCATATAGTTCGTGGTGGTGACGTTGCCGCGATTGTCGAGGGCGAGGCCGAGCTGCTCGATCATACCGTTGCGCACGGGACCGAGGAAGCCCATGGCCAATAGCACCAGATCAACATCGACCGAAAATTCAGAGCCGGGGAGGGCCTCGAACTTGGGCGCAGGGCCGACACGGACACAGTGAAGCTGCTTGACGTGGCCTGCGTCGTCGCCGGTGAATTTCACAGTATTGATGCTCCAGTCGCGGATGCCGCCCTCTTCGTGAGAGCTTTCGGTACGCAGTTGCAGCGGCCACAGCGGCCAGGGCGTTGAGGCGGCGCGCTCCTCGGGCGGCCGGGGCATGATCTCGAACTGGTGGACGCTCTTTGCGCCCTGACGATGGCTGGTGCCGAGGCAGTCGGCGCCGGTGTCGCCGCCACCGATGATGACGACGCGTTTGCCGGTGGCGAGGATGGGGGCGGCAGCTCCCATGGATCGAAGAAGCGCTTCTTCCGAGTCGCCTTCGTTGCGGCGATTCTGCTGGGGCAGGAACTCCATGGCGAAGTGAATGCCCTTGAGCTCGCGGCCGGGAACGGGCAGATCGCGGGGCGCTTCCGCTCCGCCGCAGAGAAGGATGGCGTCGAAGCCTTCGGTGAGCGACTCGACGGAGACGTTGACGCCGACATGGGCGTTGGTCTGAAAGATCACGCCTTCAGCCTTCATCTGCTCGATGCGGCGGTCGAGGACGTGCTTATCCAGCTTAAAGTTGGGGATGCCGTAGCGAAGAAGGCCGCCGATGCGGTCGTTCCTCTCGAAGACGGTGACGGAGTGGCCGGCGCGGCGGAGCTGTTGCGCCGCAGCGAGACCGGCAGGGCCGCTGCCGACGACGGCGACGCGCTTTCCGGTAGCCTGCTCGGGCGGCTCGGGATGGATCCAGCCTTCGTCCCATGCTCTTTCAACAATCGACCGCTCGATGAGCTTGATGGAGACGGGCGGCTGATTGATGCCGAGAACGCAGGCGGCCTCGCAGGGGGCCGGGCAGATGCGGCCGGTGAACTCGGGGAAGTTGTTGGTGGAGTGGAGGCGGCGGATGGCGGCCTGCCAGCGGTTGTTGTAGACCAGATCGTTCCAGTCGGGGATGAGGTTGTTGACCGGGCAGCCGGTATGGCAGAAGGGCACACCGCAGTCCATGCAGCGGGCGCCCTGCTCGCGCTGCTTTTCTTCCGGGAACGGCTCGTAGATTTCGAACCAGTCCTTGATGCGCTCCCCGGCCTTGCGGCGCGTGGGCTGTTCACGTTGGATTTCGAGAAAGCCCGTGACCTTACCCATGTTGCACCTCTGCGGCTGCCGCCACGAGAGGCGACGAATGTGTGGGGGAAGCGTAGACGGAATCAACGCGGGCGACGCCAAGAACGCGCTTGTACTCGTGGGGGAAGACCTTGATGAACAGCGGCTGCGCGCCGGCCCAGTGCTCGAGGACCCAGGCGGCACGCGGGCTGCCGGTGAGATCGCGATGACGGGCGAGCAGGCCCTGGACCCGCTCGACATCGGCGGGATCGACGAGCGGCTCGAGATCGACGCTGGCCTTGTTGCAGCGGCGCGAGGAGAAGTCGCCCTGATCGTCGTAGACGTAGGCGATTCCTCCGCTCATGCCGGCGGCGAAGTTGCGGCCGGTGGAACCGAGGACGATGACGAGGCCGTTGGTCATGTACTCGCAGCCGTGGTCTCCGACGCCCTCGATCACGACGACGGCGCCGGAGTTGCGCACGGCGAAGCGCTCGCCGCCAATTCCATTGAGAAAGGCCTCGCCGCTGGTAGCGCCGTAAAGAACGACGTTGCCGACGAGGATGCTTTCCTCGGGCAGGAAGCTGGAGGTCTTGGGCGGATAGGCGACGAGGCGGCCGCCGGAGAGGCCCTTGCCCATATAGTCGTTGGCGTCGCCTTCCAGCTCGAGCGTGACACCCTGCGGCACGAATGCGCCGAAGCTTTGGCCGGCCGAGCCGCGGAACTTGTAATGGATCGTGCCGTCGGGCAGACCTGCAGAGCCGAAGCGGCGGGCGATCTCGCCGCCCAACATGGCGCCGACAGTGCGGTGCACGTTGCGAATGGCGAAGGAAGCGGCGACCGGCGTTTGGGACTCAAGCGCAGGCCTGGCCCTGGCGATAAGGGCATGATCGAGCGCCGGGCCGAGACCGTGATCCTGACAGGTGGTGCGGCGGCGCGCAACGCGCGAGGGCAGCGGAGGCACGTGGAGGATCGACGAAAAGTCGATGCCCTTGGCCTTCCAATGCGCATCGTCAATGTGCACGTCGATTTTTTCCACATGGCCGACCATCTCATCGACGGTGCGGAAGCCGAGCTTGGCCATGTACTGGCGCATCTGCTCGGCGATGAAGAAAAAGAAGTTGATGACGTGCTCGGGCGTGCCAGTGAAGCGGGCGCGGAGGACGGGGTCCTGGGTGGCGATGCCGACGGCGCAAGTATTCAAGTGGCACTTGCGCATCATGATGCAACCCATTGAAATCAATGGCATTGTTGCGAAGCCGAATTCTTCAGCGCCGAGCAGGGCGGCGATGACGACATCGCGGCCGGTCTGGAGCTTGCCGTCTGTCTGCACGCGGATGCGGCTGCGCAGGTCGTTGAGCAAAAGAACCTGCTGGGTTTCGGCAAGGCCGAGCTCCCAGGGCAGGCCGGCGTGCTTGATGGAGCTGAGCGGCGAAGCGCCTGTGCCGCCCGAGTCGCCGGAGATGAGCACGACATCGGCGTGGGCTTTGGAGACGCCTGCGGCGACGGTGCCGACGCCGACCTCGGAGACAAGCTTGACGGCGATGCGGGCCTGCGGGTTGACGTTCTTGAGGTCGTAGATGAGCTGCGCCAGATCCTCGATGGAGTAGATATCGTGGTGCGGCGGGGGCGAGATGAGGCCCACGCCGGGGATGGAGTGGCGCACAGCGGCGACGACCTTATCGATTTTGTGGCCGGGAAGCTGGCCGCCTTCGCCGGGCTTGGCGCCCTGGGCCATTTTGATCTGGAGCTCGTCGGCATTGACGAGATAGTTAGTGGTGACGCCAAAGCGGCCGCTGGCGACCTGTTTGACTGCGGAGCGGCGCGAATCGCCGTTGGCGTCGGGCTTGAATCGAGCCTCATCTTCGCCGCCCTCGCCGGTGTTGGACATGCCGCCGAGGCGGTTCATGGCGATGGCGAGGGTTTCGTGAGCCTCCTTACTGATGGAACCGAAGCTCATGGCGCCTGTGGTGAAGCGCTTGACGATCTCCTTGGCCGGTTCGACTTCTTCGATGGGGAGAGGCTTCTCAGCGTACTTGAGCTTGAGCAGACCGCGCAGCGTGCAGAAATTGCGGTTCTGGTTGTCGATGAGGTCGGTGTACTCCTGGAACGTAGCGAAGTTGTTCTGGCGAACAGCCTGCTGCACCTTGCTTATGGTGAGCGGATTGAGGAGGTGATACTCGCCGCCCTCGCGATATTGATACTGGCCGCCGACGATGAGGTCGGTTTCGGATTCGGTGAGGTGCTGGAAGGCGTAGTCGTGCTTCATCTGCGCTTCGCGTGCGAGCACGCCGAGGCCGACGCCTTCGATGCGCGAGGCGGTGCCGGGGAAGTAGTCCTCGATGAGCGAGCGGTTGAGGCCCACGGCCTCAAAGACCTGCGCGCCGCGATAGCTTTGCAGGGTGCTGATGCCCATCTTGGAGAAGGTCTTGAGCAGACCTTTGTCGATGGCCTTGATGAAGTTCTTTTCGGCCTGCTCGGCAGAGATGTTTTCGGGCAACATGCCGCGGTGCTTGAGGTCGTGGATGGTCTCGATGGCGAGGTAAGGGTTGATGGCGCTGGCGCCGTAACCAATGAGGAGGGCGAAGTGCATGACCTCGCGCGGCTCGCCGCTTTCGATGATGAGCGCGACCTGGGTGCGTTTCTCTTCGCGGACCAGGCGATTGTGAACAGCAGCCATGGCCAGCAGGCTGGGAACGGGCGCGTAGGTTGGATCGACTCCGCGATCGGAGAGGATTAAGAGCGTGTAGCCGGAATCGACGGCGTGAGAGGCGCGGTTGCTCAAGTCTTCGAGCGCGTGGCGCAGGCCCTTCTCGCCATCCTCGGAGCGGAAGAGCGCAGGCAGCGTGGTAGCGAGCAAATCGCCCGACGAAACGCGGCGCAGCTTTTCGAGGTCGCGATTGGTGAGGATGGGATGGAGCAGTTTGAGCGTATGACAGTTCTCCGGCGCCTCATCGAGAATGTTGCGCTCCTTGCCGATGTAGCTGATAAGCGACATGACCAGCTCTTCGCGAATGGGGTCGATGGGCGGATTGGTGACCTGGGCGAAGAGCTGCTTGAAGTAGTTGAACAACGGCTGCGGGCAATCGGAGAGACAGGCCAGGGGCACGTCGGTGCCCATGGAGCCGGTCGGCTCCTGCCCCTGAGTGGCCATGGGCGCAAGGAGGATGCGGAGATCCTCTTCCGAGTAGCCGCAGGCGCGCTGGCGGCGCAGAAGGGTCTCGGGATTGAAGGCGATGGTGCGTACGGGCTCGGGCAGCGCGTCGATGGTGACCTGCTGCTGCTTAAGCCATTCGCCATAGGGCTGGCGGGCGGCCAGCGACTTTTTGATCTCGGCATCGGAGATGATGCGCTGCTGGACGGTGTCGACCAGGAACATGCGGCCAGGCTGCAGGCGGCCCTTCTTAAGGACGTCCTCGGGGGGGACTTCGATGACGCCGGCCTCGGAGGCGAGGACGACGAGATCGTCCTTGGTGACGATGTAGCGGCCGGGACGCAGGCCGTTGCGATCGAGCGTGGCGCCGATGACGCGGCCGTCAGTGAATGCGATGGCTGCAGGGCCGTCCCACGGCTCCATGAGCGAGGCGTGGTACTCGTAGAAGGCGCGCTTGTCCTCGTCCATGTCGGGATTGCCGGCCCAGGCCTCGGGAATGAGCATGGCCATGACGTGGGGCAGGGAGCGGCCGGACTGGTAGAGGAACTCGACAGCGTTGTCGATGGAGGCGGAGTCGCTGCCGCCGGGGACGATGACCGGGTAGAGGTCGCCGATCTTGCCGCCGTGGAGTGGGCTGCGCAGCACGGATTGGCGGGCGTTCATCCAACTGATGTTGCCGCGGATGGTGTTGATTTCGCCGTTGTGGCAGACGTAGCGATAGGGATGGGCCAGCTTCCAACTTGGGAACGTGTTGGTGGAGAAGCGCTGGTGAATGAGCGCGAGCGCGCTGGTGACGAGCGGATTGGCGAGCTCGAAATAGAACTTTTCGATTTGCGGGGCCAGCATGAGGCCCTTGTAGATGATGGTGCGGCAAGAACAAGAGGGGACGTAGAAGGTTTCCTTGTCTTCGATTTCGGAGGCGCAGATTTCGTTTTCCGTGCGGCGGCGAACGCGGTAGAGCAGGCGCTCGAAAGTCTCTTCGTCCATGCCCTCGAGGCGGGCGATGAAGAGCTGCTCAATGTAAGGCTGCGAGTTGCGAGCCTCGCGGCCGATGGCGTCGCCGTTGACGGGCGTGTCGCGCCAGCCGAGGACGGCGCAGCCTTCTTCCTGGGCGATGCGCTCGAAGACGCCTTCGCACTGCATGCGGCTCTGGCGCTCGACGGGCAGGAAGCACATGGCCACGCCGTATGCGCCGGGTTCGGGCAAAGCGATGCCCAACCCGGCGCATTCGCGGACGAAGAAGGCGTGAGGAATCTGAATGAGAATGCCGGCGCCGTCGCCGGTCTCCGGGTCACAGCCAGCAGCGCCGCGATGGGTGAGGTTGATGAGCACCTCGAGGCCCTTGCGGATGATCTCGTGGCTCTTCTCGCCCTTGATGTTCGCGACCAGTCCCATGCCGCAGGCATCGTGCTCATCGCGGGGATGATAGAGGCCTTGCGCTTGCGGCGGGCGGAGACGGCAATTTGAGGATCCCATGGCAGCCTTTGCGAGCAGAATCTTCGTTGCGGCAACATGAATATTTCGAAGTACACAACCGCTCTGCGATTCTGAGCACGAAAATCGCCTTGCCAATGAATCCAGAGCTTTGCGTGAGCAAATCCGGCCGCATTCCGGAAGTGCGCTTCTTTTAATATAGCGAAAAACCCTATTCAATGCAGCATTTCCTTTCAGAATGGGGGACGCGGGGCTGTGGAACGCGGGGGCTGGCGTGGGTCGGTTTAAGATGCGTGGCCTGGCGCTACGGCCGGCAGTTCGGCGGTTCGAGATTCGACTATCCCGGGGCGAATGGGTCCGTCCCGAAAGGGGGCCTCTTGCGCAACAGCATTTCCAGTACTGCTCACTTAGTTTTCGGGCGGCAGATCACCTCCCACAGGTGGTTTCTCAAGATATGGAGTGATATTCACCGTCCCGCAAATCTGCACGCCATCCGCCATAGATGGGGCGGCCATCCCGGCGAGCGTGATGTTCAGTGCGCCTTTCTGATCGGAGATGTGAACGCTGAGTGTCTCCGCATTTCTACATTCACTGAGGTAGCCCACCACTACGTAAGCCGATTTGTTCGGTTCCAGAAGAATTCTTTTAACGGATTGCACGTGAAACAGGTAGTCGCCGCAATTTGAGCAAACCCGCGTCGAAAATGGGTGGTTCGATGCGTCCAACAAGGTCATCCCCGGAACGCCCTGCAATACGCAGGCCGAGGGAGAGCGATTTTGAATCGAGATCGTTGCCGCCTGATTGCCGGCGCCGGCGTACATTTCTTCCGATTCTTTGCGGTCCTCTGCCACCGAAAGCTGAGAAGCTTTGCAGGATGAGACTTGAGGGGCGTTGCTTTGCGCGGTTGCCGGTCTGGACAAGACTGCCAGGGCGCACCAGATCGGCAGAAACGTCACCAACACGCGCCATCGCCGCTGACACAAGTCGATTTCCAGATTTAGGTGGCTCACGTCCCCCAGTCTATGCCCACTCAAACGCGGGGGTCGATCCCCGCCCACACTCTGTCTCAAAATGGGTAGGTTTCGAGCCGAAATTGGAAGGCCCCAAGATCATCGTTTCCAGTGAATCAAAACTCCTGTCCAGAGAACCGGTCCTGACTTCAGCGACTCATGCGCTGCGATTTCAGATGGCCGGCCCCGATCAAACCGACCCACTGCGCAGTACTTGCCTTCAGAATCGGGGACGCGGACCTTTGGATTGCGGGAGTGCCGGGCGGAATCAGGGCTTGACACTCTAGAGTCATCCCATCTGGCGTATTTTGTGACGTATACTCGGTTCCAATGAAGCGCATGAGCGAGACGATCCTGGTGACCGGCGGGGCAGGGTTCATTGGCTCGAATTTCGTTTTGAGCTGGATGAAAGAGGGCAGCGGGGCGGTAGTGAACCTTGACCTGCTGACCTATGCGGGCAATGCCGCGAACCTGGCGCCGCTCGAAGGCGACCAGCGATACACGTTTGTGCGCGGGGATATTTGCGATGCGGAACTGGTGGGGCGGCTGCTAAGCAAACATCAGCCAAGAGCGATCATGCATTTTGCCGCGGAGAGCCACGTGGACCGCTCGATTGTGTCGCCGGGCGAGTTCGTCCGGACCAATGTGCAGGGAACATTCACCCTACTGGAGCAGGCGCGAACGTATTGGGCCGGGCAGAGCGATGCCGATCGCGCGGCGTTCCGGTTTCTGCATGTTTCGACGGACGAGGTGTACGGCACGCTGGGGCCAAACGATCCGGCGTTCAGCGAGACAACCGCGTATGCGCCGAACAGCCCCTATGCAGCGTCGAAGGCGGGATCGGATCATTTGGCAAGAGCGTACTTTCACACCTTCGGGCTGCCCGTCGTGACCACGAACTGCTCGAATAACTACGGGCCGTATCAGTTTCCCGAAAAGCTGATCCCGCTGATGATTCTGAACGCTGTGGAGGAGAAGCCGCTGCCGGTATACGGAGATGGACAGAACGTGCGCGACTGGCTGTACGTGGAGGATCACTGCGCAGCAATCCGATCGGTTCTCAAGAGCGGTCAGCCGGGAGAGACGTACAACATCGGGGGAATGAGCGAGCGGGCAAACATCGACGTGGTCACGGCGATCTGTGACCTGGTGGACGAGATGCGGCCACGCTCAGGGTCTGAACCACGGCGAAAACTGATCACGTTTGTGGGGGACCGGCCGGGACACGACCGGCGGTATGCGATGGATGCGAGCAAGATTGCGCGCGAGCTGGGATGGAAGCCGGCGGAAGGTTTTGAAAGCGGGCTGCGCAAGACGGTGCGCTGGTACTTGGAGCATGGCGATTGGGTGAAGAGCGTGCGGACCGGGGCCTATCGCGATTGGATCGAAGAGAACTACGCGAAGCGGCCCCAATTATGAGGATGGACCTATGAAAGGCATTATTCTAGCCGGCGGATCGGGGACGCGGCTGTATCCCACAACGCACGTGGTGTCGAAGCAGCTTTTGCCGGTGTACAACAAGCCGATGATCTATTACCCGCTGAGCACGCTGATGCTAGCGGGGTTGCGGGAGATTCTGGTGATCTCGACGCCGCAGGATACGGGGCGCTTTGCGGAGCTGCTGGGCGATGGGCGGAGCTGGGGCCTGGAGATCGGCTATGCCGTGCAGCCCAGCCCCGACGGGCTGGCCCAGGCATTTCTGATCGGGCGGGATTTTATCTCCGGGCAGCCAAGCGCGCTGGTTTTGGGAGATAACATCTTCTACGGGCAGGGCTTTTCGAAGCAGTTGCAGACGGCGGCGCGGTTGACGGAGGGCGCGACGGTGTTCGCTTATCCGGTGGAGAATCCGCAGCGGTATGGCGTAGTGGAGTTCGACAAACAAGGTCGAGCGGTGAGCCTGGAGGAGAAGCCGGCACAGCCGAAGTCGCGGTATGCGGTGACCGGGCTTTACTTTTATGACCGCGACGTGGTGAAGATCGCCGAGACGCTGAAACCGTCAGCGCGCGGGGAGTTGGAGATCACGGACCTGAACCGGCACTACCTGGAGGCGGGGAAACTGAAGGTGGAGATCCTGAGCCGGGGCATGGCGTGGCTGGACACGGGGACGCACGATTCGCTGCTGGAGGCGGCGATGTTCGTACACACCATGGAGCGGCGGCAGGGGCTGAATATTGCATGCCCTGAGGAGATTGCGTACCGGCAGGGATTTATCAGCGCCGAGCAACTGGAGAAGCTGGCCCAGCCGATTGCGAAGAGCGGCTATGGGCAGTACCTGCTGGGGCTGCTGCGCGAGCCGTATTTTGGGGCCAAGGCTGAGTAGCCATGAAGATCGAAGAGACAATGCTGCCGGGCGTGCTGGTTCTGACGCCAAGAATTTACCGGGACGACAGGGGCGCGTTCTCCGAGACGTTCAATTTGCGGCGCATGGCGGAGGCGGGGCTGCCTACGAACTGGGTACAGGATAATTATTCGATCTCGCAGAAGAATGTGCTGCGGGGAATTCATTATCAGATCACGCAGCCGCAGGGAAAGCTGGTGCGGGTGACGCATGGAGCGGTGCTGGACGTGGCCGTGGACCTGCGGCGGAGCTCGCCGGCATTCGGCAAACATGTGGCCGTGGAACTGAGCGGAGAAAACGGCGCGATGCTGTGGATTCCCGAGGGGTTCGGTCATGCCTTTCTGGTGCTGAGCCCGGTGGCGGGGTTTGCGTACAAGGTGACGGATTATTACTCGCCGGCGGGCGAGCGGACAATTGTGTGGAACGACCCGGATTTGGGGATCAAGTGGCCCATAGCGGCGGAGAAGGCGAGCGTATCGGAAAAGGATGGGAAAGGCGCAAGGCTGCGGGACGCGGAGGTATTTCCGTAGCCGATTGTGCTCAGAGTGGGTGCGGAGCCGACCGCCGGGGAAAAGAGATTCTTTTGAAACGGAAGCTCCGTAAGGAGCGTATTTTGCCCATCGCGCGGGGTGGTATACTCACATGTCGGCGTGTCAAGACCGCCATTTTCCGATCCTGTCGAGGTTCTTATGTCCGGCCACTCGAAATGGGCCACCATCAAGCACAAGAAGGGCGCGCTCGACGCCAAGCGCGGCAAGATTTTTACCCATCTGATTAAGGAAATCACCATTGCCGCCAGGGCAGGCGGCGATCCGGACGGGAATCCGCGGCTGCGGACAGCGGTCCTGGCAGCCAAAGCTGAGAACATGCCGGCGGATAACATCAAGCGGGCCATCCAGCGAGGAACGGGAGAGCTGGAAGGGGTGAGCTACGAGGAAGCGATGTTCGAGGGGTACGGTCCGGGCGGCGTGGCCATGCTCGTGGAGGTGCTGACCGACAATCGCAACCGCGCCGTGAGCGAAATCCGGCACACATTCTCAAAGAACGGCGGCAACCTTGGCGAAGCTGGCTCCGTCAAATTCATGTTCCGCAAAAAGGGTCTGATCGCGATCGAGAAATCGGCGGCCAGCGAAGAGCAATTGATGGACATCGTGCTGGAACATGGAGGCGAGGACCTGACGGACGAAGGCGACACATGGGAGATCGTCACCGAGCCCAACGCGCATGAGGCGGTGGCCAATGCCGTGAGGGCCGCAGGAATTCCGACGGTGGCCAGCCAAGTGACGATGCTGGCCTCCACCTATCACAAGCTGGAAGGAAATGCCGCCGCACAGATGATGCGCCTGATGGAAGCACTGGAAGATTTGGACGACGTGCAGAACGTGTATTCAAACGCCGATATAGATGCCGAGCAGCTGGAGCACGCGGCCGGATAATCGAGCGCGTGGCAGGCATGAAAGAGGCCGCCCAGTCGTGGCGGTCTTTTTTTGGGGAAAGACAGGGAACGAGAAGACGGGGACCAAGGGACCGAGGGAACGAGAAGACGGGGACCAAGGGACCGAGGGAACAAGAAGACGGGGACGCGGGACACAGGTGGGGGGAAGGATTTGAGGCGAGCGGAAGGGATTGTTTTCTTGCTGTTGCTGGCGGGGGCGGCGATGGTTGCAGCGCAGACGAACGGCGGGTCGCCAGCGCAGACCGGCGGCGCGACGGGCGCGGCCGCGAGGAACACCACCGAGATGGTTAAGATTCCCCCTGTTGGCTCCAATGCCGTGGATCCCGTCGCCGAAGTACGCAACAAACGCGGCTGGGAGTATGGCCCATTCCTGAACTGGGGCACGGGAGTGGGCGACCGGTCGGATTACCAGTTTTTCTGGGGCGGATTTGAGCTGGGCAAGGTGCTGACGCCGGTGGTACACGCGGGTATCCTGACCGGCCAATTCGAGTACGGGGGCAACATCATGCCGCTATGGCAGGCGTACACGCCACCACCGCACGAACAGGAGTACACGTGCGTGACGACGGGCGGACAGTTGGCTGGTTGCCTGCTGCCGGCAGGCGGCGGGACGTTCCGCGGGGTGAGCCTGACGCCGGTGATTCTTCGCTGGAATTTTCTGACGGGTTCAAGGCGAATTCAGCCCTGGTTTCAGGCCGCGGGCGGGCTGATCTACACGACACACGAGTTTCCGCCGAACCTTTTGAGCAATGCGGAGCTGGGAATCGACGGCAGCACCAGCGTATGGAATTTTGCGCCGCAGGGCGGCATTGGAGTGCACTACTTCTTCAAGCCGAAACGGTCGATCGACGTGGGCGTGAACGCAGCCCACATTTCCTCGGCTTCGTTGGGCGACCGCAATCCCGGAGTGAACGCCAGCGTTCTGGTACAAGTGGGATATACGTTCTGGAGATGACGGAAGCCCCGGCGCCCGCGCGCGACGGGAGCAGGCGCAGGGAGTTTTTCGCGGTGAAAGGGAGATGAGCGAACCGCTAATCGAATGTGTGCCCAATTTCTCGGAGGGCGCGGATGCGCAGCGCGTGGAAGCGATTGTCGCGGCCATGCGCGTAGACGGAGTGCACCTGCTGGACTGGTCGATGGATGCGGACCACAACCGCTCCGTGGTGACGATTGCCGGAGAGCCGAAGGCGGTGGTGGAAGCGGCGGTGCGGGGCGCGGGCAAGGCCGTGGAATTGATCGACCTGACACGGCAGCAGGGGGCGCATCCGCGCATCGGAGCGGCGGACGTGATTCCGTTTGTGCCCGTTAAGGGAATCAAGCTGGAGCAGTGCGTGATGCTGGCAAGGCAGGCGGGCCTGGAGATCTGGCGGCGGTTTGGAGTTCCGGTTTATTTCTATGAGGCTGCAGCGGCAAGGCCGGACCGAGTCAACCTGGAAGACGTGCGCCGGGGACAGTTTGAAGGGTTGAGGGATGCGGTGGAGAAGGAGCCGTCACGGCGTCCGGACCTGGGCGGCCCGGGGCTTCATCCCACGGGCGGCGCCTGTGCGGTAGGTGCGCGCAAGTTTCTGGTTGCCTACAACATCTACTTCGATTCGTCCGATGTGGCCATGGCGCGGGCGATCGCCAAGGAGGTTCGCGCGGCGTCAGGAGGCCTGAAGGGCGTAAAAGCGATGGGCGCTCTGGTCCATGGCCGAGCGCAGCTCTCGATGAACATCACGGACTTTGAGGCGACACCGCTCTCGCAGGTGCATCGCAAGGTGACCAGCCTGGCGGCACGGCATAAGGCGGGGATTGCCGAGGGCGAGGTGATCGGCCTGATTCCCGAAGCGGCCTGCGAGCGGGAAAGCGAGTGGATGCGTCAATTAGATGGGTTCGACGAGCAGACCAAGGTTCTGGAGCGGCGCCTGGCGCATCCACTGGCTTGGCCATGTGGGTGATGTCCGGAGGATTTGGGATGCAGCGAGCATAAGCGAGCGGCAGACCGGTAAAATAAGATCACGGAGCCAAGGCGCGACTGGCGTGAACGAAAGCAGATTTGGGTCTGCGCGGCAGGCGAATTTCGAGCCATTGAGCCAGGACAGGATCGGTTTCCGGAGGGTGGAATTGTTGAAAAGGCTGGTTGAGTTTACGATTGCAGCGATGATGCTTGCGGCGGCAACGGCCGTTCCGGCGGCGCAGCTGTCGACGGATGCGCGGGGAGCGATTCCGCATGATTTGCAGCAACTGGTGGTGATCGACTACCGCGCAATGCAGAATTCGACGGCGGCGATGAATCTGCGGAACCGCGTGATGCCTCCGGAGCTGAAGATGTTCGAGGAGGCATTGAACAAGTTCACTCTGAAGACGGGCGGGGGCAAGCCGGGTTCGAGCCAGGGCGAACCCATCGATCAGTACGTAGATGACCTGGCGTTTGCGTTGTTCCGGCCATCGGCGGGGAGCGACGAGCTGCAAACGGTAGGGATCGCGCAGGGACAGTTTCCGACACAGGATATTCTAGCGGGCTTCCGCGCGCAGAAGTTGAAGGCCACGATGGTGCGGACCAACCGCATTTACCCGATGACCAAGACCGGGATGGTGCTCTGCTTCGTGGACCCTTCGACCATGGTCTTCGGCAGTAAAGATTCGGTGACCAAGGCACTGGATGCGCGGGACGGAATGGCTCGCAGCATGCTGACGAACGGGGCCATGATGAACGCAATGCAAAGCGTGGACTCGAATCCGCTGTGGAGCATTCTGGACAGCAAGGGCACGCAGACGATGATGAAGCAGCTCCTGGGCCAGGCGGGATCGGTGGCCGATTTCGACAGCGTAAAGCAGCGGCTGGAAGCCTCGTGGTATGCGATGGACTTTGCGCACGGCGTGAAGTTCGATTTGACGATTGAAACGGGCGATTCGTTCGCGGCGGCCACGATTTCGTCGCTGCTGTCAGCGGCGGTGATACTGCGGAAGATGACTGGTTCCGACGCGGAGAAGCAAGCGCTGAGCGAAACCGCGATCGGATCGAATTCAGGCAATCTGACGGTTCACTTCGCCAGCTCGGAATCGAATTTCAGCGCGCTGTTGCAGTCTCCGCTGTTTCAAAGCATGGTGCACTGAGGGCAGGGCCAAGGGACCAAGCAAATGTTGAGTGGTTGAACGGGCGGAGATTCCGGAAACGGGCTCCGCCTTTTTGCGTTTGTCCGGAATGATGAACGTCTGCGAAGGGAGCGGATCAGGAGGAAGGCGTGAGTCGGGGATGGAATTCGGCCTTGGCGTTGGGCAAAAGGACGATTTCAAGCTGGCCCTGCTGACGCTCGGCGAGTATGGGGCCGGCGATCTTGACTTGCTTTCCGCCGCCGGCGGTGTATTGGAGGGTGAGGGGACCGGTACCGCTGACCTGAAAGCGATAGTGGAAGATTGCGCCGGCAGCGAGGCGATCGACGCCGAAGCTGGCGCTGGGGTAGTCGACCTCGAGAAGCTGAACGTCAGCGCCGGTACGATTCACGATGGTCGAGTCGATGTGGTAGGAGTGGCAGGCTGAGACAGCGAGAGACGCAGCGCACAGGAGGGCGGCAAAGGCCGGTCTGCGAGCGGCGGTTCGGTACTTCATTCGCTGCTCCGATCTTTTTGCGGCGGGACTTGCGGCGGAGACTGGGCGGGAAAATGCTTTTCGATGAGCTTGGCGATCTCCTTTTCCAGGCGGTCGAGGCGCTTGGCGAGCTCGGGCAGGCGCTGAAAGATGGCGACCGCGCGCAGCCAGATTCGATTGTCGAAGCCAGGCGAGCCGGAAATCATTTTGCCGGGCGGGACGTCGTGAGAAACGGCGGACTGGGCGGTGAGGATGACGCCGTCGCCGACGGTGCAGTGGCCGGCGATGCCCACCTGGCCGGCGAGAATAACGTTGTTGCCGATGACCGACGAGCCGGCGAGACCGGTTTGCGCGCAGAGGAGCGTGTCGTTACCCACTCGGGAGCCGTGGCCGACCTGGACGAGATTGTCGACTTTTGTCCCGTCGCCGATTTCGGTCGCGCCGACCGTGGCGCGATCGATTGTGGCGTTGGCCTGCACGTCGACGCGGCTGCCGATGCGGACAGGGCCGGACTGTGGGATTTTTTCCCAGTGGCCTTGATCGTTTTTGGAGAAGCCGAAGCCATCCGCGCCGATGACGACGCCGTTTTCGAGGGTGACGTAATCACCTAGAATGCAGTTTTCGCGGACGACGGAGTGCGCGTGCGCGAAAAAGTGGCTGCCGACCTGAACGCCGGGATAAAGCACGACGTGGGACAGGAGAGTTGCGTGAGGGCCAAGGCGAACGTTGGGGCTGACAACCGCATATGGGCCGATGTGCGCGCCGGGGCCGATGACTGCCGAGGGATCGATGATGGCTGTGTGATGGATGCCGGGCGGGTAAGACGGCGGCTGGTAGAAGAGGCCGAGCGCGCGCGAAAAGGCGTGATAGGGATTCTTGATGCGGATTGTTGCGGTGGAGATTTCCTGAAATTCAGGTTCGACGAGGACGGCTGCGGCGCGAGTGGTGCGGGCGAGCGCGGTGTAGCGAGGATTGGCGACGAAGGTGATTTCCGTAGGGCCGGCTTCTTCAATGCCTTTGACGCCAGTGATTTCGAGATCGGGGTCGCCGCGGAGTTCCGCGCCCAGTTGCGTTGCCAATTCACCAAGCTTCATTGAGGAGATTGTAAAGGAACGGGTGGGATGGGCGCGTTGCCGATCCGGTAGTCGCCGGATAGCTGTTCCGCGCCCAGAATTCGGGGCAATCGGTATCCGTGCCAAAGTAAGACGCGTTTTGAGACAGCGGTGACCGTAGCCTATTCGATTGGCCTGCACTTCACCGGACCGGGAGCCGCTTGAATCGATGGTCGTGGGAACAGCTTCACCTTTACCGGAAATTGAATGGCTGAAGGCGTTTGTAAATCATCGAGTGGGACCGGTTGGTCCGGTTGTTCGCCTACATATCCGGTGCACGTAGGCACTGTCGCAAGTGTCAATCCAAACTGCTGCCTAAACCTGCCCCAGCAGTTAAGCCCATCCTTCGGTATAGAACAGTCGCCGTGGACGACGCGCAAATACTTCAACGAAATCCCGCCTTCGGAAGTGCGCGCAAAGTCAAAACCAGGCCCCCCATAATACGGCAACGCCGCTGAATCTTCGAAGATCACCTTTCCGGTCTTCGAATCGAGTATGCGGAAAGGCAAGCCCCCGTCTTCGCCGTCTGCTGCTTCCAGAAACAGGAGCGATCCTTTGACTCCTACGAAACCGAACCATCCTTTTGCGATGAATCGCTCATTCGTTCCATGCGATAGGCGACAAGCAGGAAGTTGTTCATTGAGGATTGGGGTAATTGTGACCCACCGCGTTCCTTTCTGCCCTGGGTCGTCTAATTCCTTGACCATGAGATCGGTGTAATAGTCACAGTAAAGCTGAATGCGTGAACGGTCCCTCGGCATTAGGTAGGGAGACGGCCCCAAATCCACGACGGTCTCTCGAACGGGCTTGTCGAAGGATTCGGCAAGGGCGACAACCCCCGAAGCTGAGCATCCAAACGCGACTACGACGATGAGTAGCGCCACACTTACAGCATTCTTGGGGACCATGAAGAACAGTGTATTCCTGGCCGCGGCTGTATGGCCGGCTATCTTGACGCTTGCCAAGTCTTCAGCAGAAGAACTGTGCGCTTGCAGCGAGCACTCCTGCGTGTAACAGGCTAGTGCGCCAACGGGGCGGGGTCGACGACGGTTGTTGCGACGGGCGCTTGCGGTGGTGCCTGCAGCGTGTGCGCGGCGGATTGCGCGGCGCCGAGGGTTGCGCCGGGAATGATGCCAAGGATGAGCGTGGCAGCGACAGCAAGGAAGAGCGCGGCGATGACGGCGGGTCCGACTGCTGGCTTGGGAGCCGTGATTTTCTCATCGTCAACCGGCTTCTGCGCGGAGACGAGCGCGAGACGGAGGTAATAAGCCGCGGCTAATCCCGAGTTGAGCAGGCCGATGATGGCCAGAGCGATGGCGCCGCCGCCGACTGCCGCGGTGAAGGAATAAAACTTGGCGAAGAAGCCGCCGGTGAAGGGAATCCCGATGAGCGAGATGAGGAAGAAGATGAGCAGGCTGCCGAGGATCGGCGAACGATAGACGAGGCCACGGTAGTCGTCGATGAGGGAGAGCTGCTCGTCGTAGCCGGCGACGAGGGTGACGACGGCGAAGATACCGACGTTCATTGCGGCGTATGCGGCGGTATAAAAGGCTGCGGCGGCGATGCCTATTTCGCCGATGCCAGCGAAGGCGGCGAGCAGATAGCCCGCGTGGGCGATGGCGGAATAGGCCAACATGCGCTTGACGTTCTGCTGGCGGAGGGCTGCGAGGTTGCCGACGGTCATGGAGAGGACGGCGACGATCCAGAGCAGCGGCGCCCAGAGAGAGCGGAGATTGGGGAACATCTCATAAACCACGCGGAGGAGCAGAGCGAAGGCCGCGGCTTTAGGCGCGGTGGAGAGCAGCGCGACGACGGGCGAGGGCGCGCCTTCGTAGACGTCGGGGGTCCAGACGTGGAAGGGCGCGGCGGAGACCTTGAAGAGAATGCCGACGAGCATGAGGGCAAGCGCGGCGAGAACGAGGGATTGGTTCTGCGCGGCGGGAGCGAGAAGCGCAATCTGATAGATCTGCGTGGTTCCCATGGCGCCAAAGATCAATGCGATGCCGTACAGAAGAAAGGCAGTGGCGAAGGAGCCGAGGAGGAAGTATTTGATGGCGGCTTCAGGGCCGCGGCCGGTTTGCTTGCGCCAGCCGGCGAGGATGTAGGTGGAGATGGAGGAGATTTCAAGGGCGATGAAGACAAGTAGGAGCTCAACGGCGGAGGTGAGCAGGCACATGCCGACAGTGCCGAAGACGATGAGGGCGTAGAACTCGCCCTGGTGGTGGCTATTCTCGGGGAGGGTGTCGAGCGAGAGCAGGAGAGCGACGAGGACGATGCCGCAGATAAGGACATGGAAAAAGATGGTGAAGGCGCTGGTCTCGACGGTGGAGAAGAAGGCGGATCCTTCAGGCAGAGAGAGCTGCCAAAGGCTGGCCCAGAGAGCGAGGGTGGTTCCGATGGTGGCGACCCAGCCGAGGGGACGGCGCGGCCACGCGGGCGGAAGCGACGCGTCGAGGAGCATGACGGCGACGCCGGCCAGCGCGAGGATGACCTCGGGGAGGATGCGGTAGATGTCAGGAACGGAGGTCATTGGTGGGCCTCCGAGGATATGGGCTTTCGAGAGCCGGAATTGATTGCTTGAGCGATTGGAAAAGTAACCGCAGATCCTTCGCCCCCCTCCCGCTTCGCTGCGCTTGCGGTTCGGTCGCTCAGGATGACAGATCTTTGTACAGTTGCGTGCTGTTTCGGCGGGGGATGGATGCCGGTCTGAATGGAGTTGAGCCAGAGATTCGGCGCGAGGCCCATGACGAGCATGAGGACAACGAGCGGTGTGAGGACGGAGAGATCGCCGAAACCGAGATCGTTGGGTGGCTTGGCGGCGAGAGTGCTTTCAGGGCCGTAGAAAAGACGCTGCACAAGCCAGAGCATGTAGGCTGCGCCAAGAATGACGCCGAGCGTGGCGGCGACGGCCCAGGGGCGGCTGACTCCAGCGAAAGTGCTCGACAGAATGATGAATTCGCCAATAAAGCCAGAGAGCATTGGCAGGCCGATCATGGCTAGCGAGGCGATGACGAAATAAGAAGCCGCGCGAGGCAGTTTGGCGGCGAGACCGCCGTAAGAGCTGATGGTGCTGGTAGCGTAGCGGAGCTCGAGCGCGCCGAGGAGCAGGAACAACGCGCCATCGACAACGCCGTGGGAGAGGATCTGATAGACAGCGCCCGACCAACCAGTGAACGTGAATCCGTAGATGGCGAGAACGATGAGGCTCAAGTGGCTGAGTGCGGCGAAGGCCATCAAACGCCAGAAGTCGCGCTGCACGAGGGCGAGACAGGCGCCGTAGAGGATTCCAATGACGGCGAGGGCAATGAGAAGAGGCGCGATGGCGCGGGCCTGGACAGGGAAAAGCCCGACGTGGAAGCGAAGCATGGAGTAGAGGCCGAGCTTGCCGGCAACGACCATGGCGAGTGCGACGGGAGCTTCATTGTAGGTGTCGGCCAGCCAGCCGTGGAGCGGGAAGACGGGCACCTTGACCGCGAAGGCGAAGAGGAACGCGAGCGCACACCAGAACAGAGCGCCTGCAGGAAGAACGCCGCTGGCGGTCTGGTACTGGAGATCGGTGAAGTTGAAGGTGTGAGGATTCGATTTCGCGTAGAGCCAGAGGATGGCGACAAGCAGCGGCGCAGAAGGGATGAAGGTGAAGAGGAAAAACTTGAGCGCGGCGCGCGGACCCTCTTTGCGTCCGTACATGGCGATAAGGATGGCCATGGGTACGAGCGAAAGCTCCCAGAAGCCGTAGTAGAGCATGAGGTCGAGCGAGACGAAGACGCCGAACATGGCGGTCTGCTGTACGAGGAAGAGAGAGAAGAAGACTTTGCGGCGGGTCTGGATGGCGTTCCAACTGGCGATGACGCCGACGGGCGCGAGCAGGCCGACGAGAACGACGAGCCAGAGGCTGAGGCCGTCGACGCCGACGTGATAGAAGATGGCGGGGCTCTCGATCCAGGGAAGATTCTGTTCGAACTGGAAGCCGGACTGGCCGGAGATGAAGTGCGCAGGAAGATGAAGGGTGAGAAGGAAAGTGGCGAGGGTCGTGAGAAGCGCAAGCCAGTTGGGCAGCTTAAAGCGGTCGGGAACAAGCGCGACGAGGACGGCGCCGGCGAGCGGGACCAGCAGGATAAGGGTGAGAATCATCGGATCGATTGCTCGGATCATCTCAATACCCCCGTCCAGTGAATATCAACTCCGTTCGCGGCGAGCAGTAGTGGAACGAGCATAAATAGCAGCACGGCTGCAGCAGCAGCGGTAAGCCACGCGGCGTAAGAGCGCAGATTGCCGGACTGCCAGCGCTGCAGGATCATGCCACTGAAGCTGGCGGCGCCGGCGAGAAGCCAGGCGAGACCGCCGAGGATCGCCCCGTCCACGATCCAATCAAGAACGTATTTGGAGACGGAGAGCAGCGGCTTGACGATGACCGCGCCGTAGATTTCGTCGACGTAGTACTTATTTGCGAGCAGCTTGTAGCCGGTGGGAAGCGCGGCGGCGAGCTGGCGGGGACGCTTTGGTTTACGCCGGTAGTATTTGTCCGCGATCAGCCAGCCTTCGAGCGCCACCAGAACCGCGGCGATGCTCAGGATGAATTCGATGCCCGGATCGCCACTCGGCATGGGGCGATGCGCGGCGGCAGCGGGAGCAAGGTATGCGCCGAAGCTATCGATGCCGATCCAGCCGCCACAGACGCAGAGCAGGGCAAGAATCACCATGGGCGCGCGCATGGACCAGGGGCTCTCATGGGGGTGCGCTTTCGGCGAACGGGATTCCCCGAAGAAGGTGAGGTACCAGAGGCGAAACATGTAGAGCGATGTAAGCAGAGCCGTGACGAGGCCAACGAACCAGAGAACCTTGCCGCCCGTACCCTGGAGGAATGCAGCGTAGAGGATGGCGTCTTTCGAAAAGAAGCCCGCGAAGGGGAAAAAGCCGGCGATGGCGAAGACGGCCGCGGTCATGGTCCAGAAGGTAACGGGAAGTTTTTTGCGCAGTCCGCCCATCTTGCGCAGATCCTGCTCGCCACCAAGGGCATGAATAACGGAACCTGCGGCAAGGAAGAGTAGACCCTTGAAGAACGCATGCGTGAAGAGATGGAAGATGGCGGCGGAGTAGGCGGCGACACCGCAGGCCAGGAACATATAGCCGAGCTGGGAGATGGTGGAGTAGGCAAGCACACGCTTGATGTCGTTCTGGACGAGACCGATGGTGGCGGCGAAGAGAGCGGTGGCGGCGCCTATGATGGCGACCACACCAAGCGCAAAGGGCGAGCGGTCGAAGAGCAGATGAGTCCGGACGATCATGTAGACGCCGGCTGTGACCATGGTGGCGGCGTGTATGAGCGCGGAGACGGGCGTGGGGCCTTCCATGGCGTCGGGCAGCCAGACGTAAAGCGGAAGTTGCGCGCTTTTGCCGGCTGCGCCGAAGAGAAGGCAGAGGCAGACGACGGTGAGTACGCCGCCCTGCTGTGTGGGATTGATGGCGAGACGGACGGCGATCTGGGTGAAGTTGACCGAGCCGAAGGTGGCGAGAACGAGGAAGATGCCGATGAGGAAGCCGAAATCGCCGATGCGGTTGACGATGAAGGCTTTCTTGCCGGCGCTGGCGGCGGAGTCGCGCTGGAACCAGAAGCCGATGAGCAGATAGGAGGCGAGACCGACGCCCTCCCAACCGACGAACATGAGAAGTATGTTGCCGGCGAGGACCAGGAGGGTCATGAAGAAGAGAAAAAGATTAAGGAAGCTGAAGTAGCGCGCGTAGCCTGGGTCATCGTGCATGTAGCCGACGGAGTAAACGTGGATGAGAAAGCCGACGCCAGTGACGACCAGCAGCATGACCATCGAGAGCTGGTCGAGGACGAGGCTGAAATCGACGTGGAGCGCACCGATGGCGAGCCAAGGATATGGAAGTGTCTCGACAGAGGGCAGTGCGAGCGCGGTCACTTGCCCGCAGGTCGGACAGCTTGAAGCCGCGGTGATGACGGTGGCTCCGAAGTCACTCAGAACCAGAACTAGGGATACAAGTGGCGCGAGCACGCCGATGGTTGAGACGAGGCGCCGTGGCATGCGGGAGCCGAGGATTCCGTTGATTAGGAATCCGGCGAAGGGCAGCAGCGGAATCAACCAGAGATGGGCGGACTCGTTCATAGTTTCATCAGGTCGATACGGTCGACGGCCAGCGTAGAGCGTGCGCGGAAGACGGCGATGATAATTGCAAGGCCGACCGCGGCTTCGGCGGCGGCGACCATCATGACGAAAAAGACGAAAATCTGGCCCCGCACCTCGTGCCACTGGTAGGCGAAGGCGACGAAGGAGAGGTTGACGGCGTTGAGCATGAGCTCAATGGACATGAAGACAGTGATGAGATTGCGCTTGATGAGGAAACCGATGACGCCGAGCGAAAAGAGCACAGCGCTCAGGAGCAAATACCAGGAGAGCGGGACATCGTGCTGAAGGAAGCTCACTTTTCGGCCGTCCTTTCCGCGCCGTCTTTGCGGGCGAGCGCCACTGCGCCGAGGATGGCGATGAGGATTAGCACCGAGGTGACTTCAAACGGCAAAAGCAGCTCGTGGAAGAGCACTTGGCTGAGGAGGACAAGATTCGATTGGCCTGGCGCATTGCTGAGCCCCTGGCCAAGGCGCGCGGCGCCGAGTCCCTGCGCACGAAGAACAATCGTGGCCAGGACGGCCAGCAGCGCAGCGACGGCGGGGAAGCCAATGGCGACCGCGGCGCGGCTGCCGAGGGTGCGCTCTTCGCGGCCGGCATTCAGCAGCATTACGACAAATGTAAACAGGACCATGACCGCGCCAGCGTAGACGATGATCTGGGCGATGGCGAGAAACTCGGCGCCGAGAAGAAGGTAGAGGACGGCAAGGGAGGTCATAACCACGATGAGCGAGAGGGCGCTGTTGATGGGATGGGTCTGCAGCAGGAGATTGATGGCTCCCGCGAGGCAGAGTCCGGCAAAGAGGAAGAACAGGATCAGGTGCATCGACGTTCGAGGAAAATCCTTTCCGATTGTAACCGAGCGCGAGGCCATCAAAATGATGGCGTCATTCCCAACGGAGGGCGGTTCCCAGGTCCCCAAATGCGAGGGACCTGGGGCACCCGCTTGTTAGCGATAGGCCAGCCAGAGGCTTGTTCCCACAATGTTAAGGATGGCAAGCGGAAGCAGAAAGCGCCATCCGAAGTTCATAAGCTGGTCATAGCGGAAGCGGGGCAAGGTTCCCCGCACCCAGACGTAGAGACAGAGAAACAAAAATACCTTAAGCACGAACCAGAACAGCGGAAGCACAGCACTGATCAATGTGTTATGCAGCACGGCGTTGATCGATGTGTTATGTACGTGCGACATCAGGTCCCCAGCCAGGCTGGTCCAGCCGCCGAGAAAGAGCAGCGTGGCCACGCAGCCCACGTTGATCATGTTGCCGTACTCGGCCATGAAGAACATGGCGAACTTCATGGAGCTGTACTCGGTGTGATAACCGCCGGTGAGCTCGCTTTCGGCTTCGGGCAGATCGAAGGGCGAACGATTCGTCTCGGCAAACGCTGCCATGAGGTAAATGAAGAAGGCGAGGAACTGGAATCCGCCGAAGATGTTCCAAGTGGCGATGCCGAGGGCGGCTTGCTGCTCGACGATCACGCGGAGGTTGAGCGAACCGGCACGGAGAACTACGCCGACGAGCGAGAGACCGAGGGCCAGCTCATAGCTGATGAGCTGCGCCGAAGAGCGAAGTGAACCGAGCAGGGAATATTTATTGTTCGAGGACCAGCCGGCGAGGGCGATGCCATAGACGCCGATGGAAGTGACGCCGAGGATGACGAGCAGGCCGATATTGATGTTGGAAATTTCAAAGAGATCGAAGCCGTGAGGGCCCATATTTGCGCCAAAGGGAACGACGGCAATGGAGATGAGCGCGCAGCCGAGCGAGAGAATGGGCGCGAGGAGGTAGATGGGGCGATAGACGGCGGTGGGGATCAGGTCTTCCTTGAGGAAGGATTTTGCGCCGTCGACAAGAGGCTGCAAGAGGCCGAAGGGACCGACGCGGCTGGGCCCCCAGCGGTTCTGAATGCGGCCGACGAGCTTGCGCTCGAGCAGCACGGTGTAGGCGATGCCGAGCAGCATCACCACCGTGACAACGGCGACTTTGAGCAAGCTCCAAAGAAAGAATTCAAGGATCGTCACGTGCGTTTGGCCTTTTTCGAACAGCGAGTCAGCAGGTCAGCGGCGGCTGGGTGCAATCTCTCAGCCGGCTGCGGATTTTGCGAGTTCCATTGATTGGTGTTCTTCAAGCTGCTTGAGCCCCTGGCTGTAACGGCCCAACGTGCCTGAAGTGAAAAGAGTGTCGTACGCGGGAACGACGAGATCGGGCGAGGCCAGCGCGAAGACGGGAACGAATCCGGACACGTGTAGGGGCGAGGCCGGTTCGGTGTGCACGTCGTTGCCCGCGAAGAGATTGATGCGATCGAGGGTGTAGCCGGGGACGAGCCGCTCGATTTCGTCGAGCGCGGCAAGAGGATCGAAGGGGCTGAGTTTGGGTTCGAGACCGTTGGCTTCGAGCCAGACCGAGTGCCGATCGGCTTCGCCCGACTGCGCGCCGCGCGATTGGCCGAGATCGCCGGTGACGCCGCGTTTGCCAAAGGGAACCAGCGTGCTGACGTCGATGCCCATGCCACCGGCGAGGCGAACGAGGATTTCGAAGTCGGGTTTGACGCCAGCGCGGTCGGCGGCCTTGCGGACGATCTGGATGTCGCCGAAGGTGTTGGTGACGGTGCCGGATTTTTCGTAGAGGCTGGCGGCGGGAAGGACAACGTCGGCGAGAGCGGCAGTTTCTGTGAGGAAGAGGTCCTGGACGACGAGAAAAGTGCTTTTAAACGCGGCGGGATCGAGTTTGGCGTGCGAAACAGGATTTGCGCCGACGACGAGAAGCGCGCCGAGATCGCCCTTTTCCGCGGCGGCGAGCATTTGCGGGAGCGATTTGCCGGGCGCGGCTGGGAGATTGGGGTATTCGGCGAAGGCTCCGGGCGCGGTGACGGGGACGTAGCCGGGGAGCAGGTCAGGGAAGAGACCCATGTCGGCAGCGCCGCGGGAATTTGAGTGGTCGCCGAGATATGCGAAGCGGACGTTTCCACGTTTGAGACCCCAGGCGATGAGATCTTCGACAGCGGCGCCACGAAATTCTTCGCCGAAGATCACGATCAGCGATTCTTCGGCTGCGATGGCCTTGCTGAATTCGGATTTGCCTTCGTCGAGCAGGGCAGCGAACTTGCTGTAATCGGTAGACTTCAGATCGAGCGTGGCCTTGGCTTGACGCGCGAGCTTGATCGGCTTGAAATTTGCGACGTAAAGGCGGGCGCGGTTGAGCCGGACGTTGGTGCGGAGCAGCCAGGCGAGGAGCGGGTGCTCTTCAGTGGGATTGCCGCCGACGAGGAGGATGGCGCAGGCAGAAGCGATGTCGCGCAGGCTGGCGGTTTTATCGGAGTGTCCTGCGAGGGCGCGAGCGAACGAAGCATAATCCGTCGTCCGCTCGTGGTCAATGTTGTTTGTGCCGAGGACGGTGCGCGCGAACTTCTGCAGCAGGTAGTTCTCTTCGTTGGTGGTGCGGTTGGAGCCGATGACCCCAATGGCGCTGCCTCCGCGAGTGTCGCGGATCTCTTTCAATTTGCCTGTGGCGACGCGGATCGCATGCTCCCACGTGGCGGGTTCGAGCTTGCCGGAGGAATTGCGAACGAGAGGCTGGGTGAGGCGGTCGGGGCTGTCGACGAAATCGAAGCCGAAGCGGCCCTTGGCGCAGAGAAAGTCGCCGTTGATGCCACTCTTGTCGCGATTGTCGGCGCGCACGATCTCGGAACCGTCATTGTCCTGTCGCACGCCGAGCGTAACCTTGCAGCCATCGGCGCAGTGGGTACAAACCGTCGAAACGTGGTTCATCTCCCAGGGGCGCGTCTTGTATCGATAGCTGCCGCTGGTGAGCGCGCCGACTGGGCAAACGTCGATGCACATGCCGCACTGCTCGCAGTCGAGTTGGTGGCCGTCATTGGGGACGATGATGGAGTCCGCGCCGCGGTTGTGGATGCCGAGCGCCCACACGTCCATGCCTTCGCCGCACATGCGGATGCAGCGGTAGCAGAGAATACAGCGCGGGCGGTCGTAGAAAACCGCGGGCGACCATTGCTGCTCGTCGCGATGGTGCTTAGCCTCGGCGTAGAGGCTTTCACCGGCGCCGTATTTGAAGGTCATGTCCTGCAGTTCGCACTCGCCGCCGGCATCGCAGACGGGGCAGTCGAGCGGGTGATTGCCAAGGAGCAGCTCGATGGTGGCCTTGCGCGCCTGAGCGATCTCGGGCGAGTCGGCGATAAAGACCTGGCCCTCGGCGACCTGCGTGGTGCATGCGGTTTGCAGCTTGCCCACTTTTTCCATGCGCACGACGCACATGCGGCAGGCAGCCTGGAGCGAGAGGCCGGGGTAGTAGCAAAAGGCCGGAATCTCAATGCCGGCCTTGCGGCAGGCATCAATGAGCAGCGTTCCCGCGGGCGCGGTGAGCTTCTTTCCGTCGACTGTGAAGGTTACGTCGGGCATTTGTATGGTTTGTCCTCTGCTTTGTCAGCTTTTGCTGGCAACTTCAAGCTCTTGTTCCTCTCCTTCACGCGTTTCATACGATTTAGCCAGTAGCGACTGAAGAAGAGAAAAACTCTCTTGAATTTCGCTTTCATGAAGATGAAGCCTGTAGCCGGAATACCGCCCGTTCCTGTACTCCCAGTCAATGCCTTTGTCGTCAAGGCTCTTGTCGATCGATTCTTCTTGGTTAGTATGAAAACTCATCTTCAGAGCGCGCTTTTGAGGACAGAAAGTTGCAAAATTGCTGCATCGGCCTTGAATCCAAGTCCCGATGCGACTCTTGTTGAATTTGAGTTCTAGCGTAGGGTCTAGAGACGATTTTCCATAGTTCGCAAGTTCATAAACGACTTTCAATAGCGAAGGCGTAGTCCGGTTATTCCAGTCCTCCACCGTTGTTTCGGGTCCGCTATCTTCCTCAACATCTACTGGGTCGTGGTGCAGAACTTTTGTGAACAGTAGTCCGTACTGGTCTCCAAGTTTCGTAGCCGTAAGCATTAGAGCAATGATAGGAATATTCTGATTCAGGAGGCTGATCACATTAAAGAATCTTCCTGTGATCTTCTCAGCGACAATTACAGCAATGTGTTCGCGTTCCGGATGCGGATGCCTACGTTTTTCAGATTCCCAGTACTCGATTGTTCGAACGATGTGGCTCTCATCGGTTTTTCCCAGTTGTATCTCAACTTCATACCAGGTTGCATCGGATGCGTCGCGCAAGACTAAATCGATTCTTCCCCCGGCGGGCTGAACCTTCTCTCTCGCCTGTAACTCAAGACGTCCGAGCCCTAAAATCGATGGGTTATCGGCAATAAGATCCTGAATCAGCCTCTCGCTTCCTCCAGGAACCGACTTCAATGGCATCGATTGAAGCATCACAAATTGAGATGGCATCTGATTTTCCTCTGATTCTGTGCAATCTAGGCTCCACTGTTGATGAAAGCATAGACACTTATACAACAGTCAATTGCGGTACTCCCTCTTTCGCAAACGGGCAGGGCATGCCGTTTAAATGATCTTCAAACTCGTTGCGAAACTTCTTGACGAAAGCGATGGTGGGCATAGCGGCGGCGTCGCCGAGGGGGCAGAAAGTGCGGCCCAGCATATTTTCGGCGAGGTACTGGATGTTGTCGATGTCTTTGGCGACGCCGAAGCCGGCGTGGAAGCGCGTGAGAGACTTCTTGAGCCAGTCCGTGCCTTCGCGGCATGGGATGCACCAGCCGCAGCTCTCGTGCGCATAAAAGCTGATAGTGCGTAGCGCGAATTCGACGATGCAGGTCTGGTCGTCGATCACAACCACTCCGCCTGACCCGAGCATGGAGCCGGCCTTGCCGACCTGATCGAAGTCCATGCCGATGTCGATCTCTTCGGGGAGCAAAACTGGCGTGGACGAGCCGCCGGGGACGACAGCTTTTAATTTTCGCCCGCCGCGAATGCCGCCTGCAACGTCGTAGATCATCTTTTTGAGGTTGTAACCCATGGGCAGCTCGTAGACGCCGGGGCGCTCGACGTGGCCGCTGATGGAGAACAGGCGCGTGCCGCCGTTGCGCGGGGTGCCGACGGCCGCGTAGGCTGCCGCGCCCATTTGGATGACGTGGGGCACGGTGGCTATGGTCTCGGCGTTGTTGATGACCGTGGGACCGCCGTAGAGGCCGACGACGGCGGGGAAGGGAGGCTTGATGCGCGGAACGCCGCGCTTGCCTTCGAGCGACTCCATGAGAGCGGATTCTTCGCCGACTTCGTAAGCGCCCGCGCCGGTCTGCGTGACGATTTGAAATTCCTGATCGGAGCCGAAGATGTTCTTGCCCAGAAAGCCGCGGTCGTAGGCGTCGGCGACGGCGCGCTCCATGATCTCGAGGAGATAGCGATACTCGCCGCGCAGATAGATGAAGCCCATCTTCGCGCCCACGGCAAGGCCGGCGATGATGGCGCCTTCAATGACGGCGTGCGGGTCGTGAAGGAAGATGAGGTGATCCTTGCAGGTGCCGGGCTCGCTCTCGTCGCCATTGACGAGGATGTACTTGGGCTTGGCGGATTGCTTGGGAACAAAGGACCACTTCATGCCCGCGGAGAAGCCCGCGCCGCCGCGGCCGCGGAGGCCGCTAGCCTTCATCTCCTCGACGATCCACTCGGAGCCTTGCGCAAGGCATTTCTTCACGGCCTCGTAGCCGCCCATCTCGATGTAGCGGTCAATATCGGCGGCTCCCATGCCGAAGCGGCGCGAGACGATCTTGACCTCATCGGGATGGGAGACGAGCCTAGGCATTTTCCCACTTGTCTTCGACTTGCTTCCGGTACGCGCCGAGGATGCCGGGCACGAGATCGGGCTTGAGCTCGTCGTGGAAGTCGTAGTTGACCTGTATGGCCGGGGCCCAGCAGCAAGCGCCGATGCACTCGACTTCTTCGAGAGAAAAGAGACCGTCGGAAGTGACGCCGTCGGGGTCGATGCCGAGCTCATCGCGGAAGCGATCGAGGACTTCGTGGGCGCCGCGCAACATGCAACTGATGTTGGTGCAGACCTGGATGTTGAACTCGCCGGCGGGCTTGAAGCGGAGCATCGAGTAATAGGTGGCGACGTTGCGCACTTCGAGCTCGGTGGTACCGATACGGCGGGCAACCTCGGCCACGACGGCATCGGAGAGATAGCCAACTTCGTCCTGCGCGTAAAGAAGCATGGGAATGAGGGCGGAGCGCTTGACGGGATACTTCTGGACGAGCGCGTCAAAGCGCGAGGAGAGCTTGGGCGAAAAGACCGGCATGGTTTCAGCGCTCATCGATCGATCTCCCCTAAAACGATGTCGATGGAGCCGATGACCGCGACTAGGTCGGCAATCAAGCGGCCCTTGCACATGGTTTCGACGGCTTGCAGCGTGGCGAACGAAGGATAGCGCATGTGCACGCGGTAGGGCTTGGAAGTGCCGTCGGAGACCACGTAATAGCCCATCTGGCCGTGGCCACATTCGATGCCCTGGTAGACCTCTCCGGCCGGGACGTTGAAGCCTTCGGCGACGATTTTGAAGTGATGGATGAGAGCTTCCATCTCGGTCTTCATCTTTTCGCGGTCGGGCAGGACGATCTTGGGCGCGTCGGCCTTGACAGGACCGCCGGGCATGCCGTCCAGGGCCTGCTGAACGATCTTTGTGCTCTCGCGCATCTCGACCAGACGGACTTCGTACCGAGCCCAGGTATCGCCGACCGTGGAGATGGGCACCTTGAATTGGAACTTCTCGTAGCCGGAGTAGGGCATGTCGCGGCGAAGGTCGATATCGACGCCGGATGCGCGCAGAACAGGGCCGGTGACACCAAACGCAATGGCATCGGCTGCAGATAGATAGCCCACACCCTTCAAGCGATTTATAAAGATTGGGTTGCCCGTAAGCAGGTTGGAATATTCGCCGATTTTTTCCGGGAAAGTGGTGATGAAAGCCTGAACGCGGTCGAGCCAGTCTAGCGGCGGCTCCATGGCGAGGCCGCCGATGCGGAAGTAGCTGGTCATCATGCGCTGGCCGGCGACGGCCTCGAAGAGCCGGAGAATCTCCTCACGTTCGCGGAAGGTGTAGAGGAAGACGGTCAGAGCGCCAATGTCCATGGCGTGCGTGCCTAGCCAGATGAGGTGCGAGTTGAGGCGGCTCAACTCGGTGAGCAGGACGCGAATCCACTGGGCGCGCGCGGGGATTTCCAGGCCCAGGAGCTTTTCGACGGCCAGGCAGTAACAGAGATTGTTGGAGAGCGGATCGAGGTAGTTGATGCGATCGGTGAGGGGGACCACCTGCTGGTAGAACTTGGCCTCGCAGGTTTTTTCGATACCAGTGTGGAGGTAGCCGATCTCGGGCCGGACGCTGACGATGACTTCGCCGTCGAGTTCGACGACCAAACGCAACACGCCGTGCGTGGCCGGATGTTGCGGGCCCATGTTCAGAATCATTTGGTGCTCGCCGGTGCTTTCGGCAGCGGGGAGCTCGAGGACTGGCGCGCCGGGATTCTCGCTCATCAGCGGTAACCCTCCACCGGATAGTCCTTGCGCAGGGGATGGCCCTGCCAGTCGTCGGGCATCATGATGCGACGGAGGTCGGGATGGCCCGCGAAGTGGATGCCGAAGAGATCGAAGACCTCGCGCTCGAAGAAGTTGGCGCCGGGCCAGACGGGGGTGATGGAATCGACAGAGAGATCGGGTTCGTCGAGCATCACGCGCAGCCGGATGCGCTCTTTGAAGGCGTGCGAGAGGATGTGGTAACTCAACTGGAAGCGGGGCGAAGCGGGGAACCAGTCGACGGCGGTCATGTCTTCAAAGAAGTTGTAACCCGCGGCCTGCACGGCGGAGCAGGCGGCGCGAATCCCCTCGTGCGCGATGGTGAGCGTGAGCTCGCCGAAGTCGAATTTCGCGTCGGTGAAGGCCTCGGGATTCCATGCCTGGAGGGCTTGAATGGCGGGGTGGTCCGGCAATCCCTGAAGGACCGCTTGCTTGCCGGAGAGGGTGGGTGGTAGTTGACTCGTCATCCTTGGGTTCTGCCTTCTCAGGGATTTGCCTGATGGCGGATCCGAACGATCCAAGATCAGTTTTTCACAGATCCGCTTTATCCTGGCTCCAGTTGAGGATGCCCTTGCGCACGATGTAGAAGAGACCGACGGCCACAAAGCCGAGGTAGATGAGCATCTCCCAAAAGCCGAAGAGGCGCGAACCCGTTAGCGCAGGCAAACGGCGATAGATGACGGCCCACGGCATCATGAACACCATTTCCACATCGAAGAGGATAAAGAGAACGGCGACCAGATAGAAGCGAACGCTGAAGCGGCCGCGGGCGTCGCCAACGGCCTGGATGCCGCACTCGTAGGCGTCGAGCTTGACTTTCGTGTTGCGATGGCGGCCGACAAACCACGAGGCCGTAACCATAGCCGCCCCAAGGAGAAAGGCAGCGAGGATCTGCATCAACAGGGGGAGATATTGCCAGTCATATGGGATCGGATTCATCGCCGCCCAGCCCGAAGGAATTCGCTTGCTCTGTCTTGGTTATGTCCGGGGAAAAACAGCTCCGGCCACGGCTAAACCTAGTTTGAGATTAGGTTTTCAGGCCCGTCCCGTCAAGGCAAGGCGTGAGATGCGGAAGCGAAGTGCTTTGCTGCGCACGAGATGCGGGTATTGATCGGCAGGCGGTGCGGAGAGCACGAGCGTTTCCCCGGCCTGAGTGAGTTTCGTCACTGGATTTCACGATCTGATCCTTCATAACTAGATGTGCGCCATTGTAGGACAGCACTTTTGTACTCTGATCGATTCCATCCGAAGCGCCGAAGAACCGGGTGGGGATAGACTGCATGGGCTCCTGTTCGGCAATGAGCGATTTCCCTGTTCCGGCTTCGGTTTCCATAGCAGAGGCAAGCCGCAGCCGCTTGCGCCGCAGGCGCATCTCGCCGCAGGCGGGCCGCGCCTTAGAAATTCTGGGCCATGCGATCGAGTATCTGACCGACGAGTTCGTCCATGCGGGAGGATCCATGACCGCACACGATGCACGCCTGGAGGCAGTGCAGTTGCTGATGGGAATTAACCGGCAGATTTACTTTTCCTGCCCGCCGGTCCCCACACTGGGCGAACGATGGCGCGCATTGCTGCACATGCGCACGGCGTAGATGAACAGCTTCCAGCTCCTAGCTTCTAGCCTCTAGCTTGTTTGTGCACCGACTGGCGGCTGCGGCTCAAGTCAGTGCCGAGTCAAAACAGAGAATTTGATTTGTGCTGTCCCGTCCTTGGCAAAAGATTCCGCCGCGGCGGAGGCCAGGGATGGGACAGCCAACTCCGCCGCAGACTAGCCGGAATACGGGAGTGGCTTTCGAGGCAGTTTGCTCTATTGTCCCAAGAGCAGAACTGCAAACAAGACCAGCCAGGCGAGAGCCATGATATGCCAAAACCAGGCAGCGGAGTCGACAGCGATCTGGCGGGATTCGACTCGTTGGAGGCGGCTGAGCGCGCAAAGGCAGAAGAGCAAAGCCAACATACCCAGAGCCAAGTGGGCGGCGTGCAGCCCAGTGATGAGATAGAAAAAATAGCTCGCCGGGGTGGCCCAGCGGTCGAATGCGAAACCCTCGGCGGTGAGTTGACGCCAGGCGATGACCTGGCCGGCAAGGAACAAAAGGCCGAGCGCGAGCGTCGTAGCAATCCACGGAATCGTGCGCCGCAGAGCCGGGCGGCCGAGCCCGAGCCACTCCTCGAGAACGTCGAACTCGCGGAAAATGTGCCGGCGCGCGCGCTCCATGGAGAGGCCGCTGAGCAGAAGGACCGCGGTGTTGAGAAAGAGGATGGGCGGCAACAGAACGGGGCGCCAGTCGCCGATCTGCTGGAGTGTGCGGGCGTCCATGTGCGTGCCGGCCTGGCGTGCGTAGAAGAGCGCGACGAGGACGACGAAGAACATCATGTCTCCGGCGAGAGCGCAGAAGACGAAGGCGCGTGTGCGATTGAGAGCCTCGCGCGGCCCGTGGCGCGGGCTTCGCCAGTCGTCATCGCCTCCTCCACCTCCTCCGCCGGTGGGACGGCGGTCGACGGGCGGCTTGCCTCCGGCGCCTGGCGATTTGCGTTCGACCTCGGACGGGATTGGGGTAAAGATCGAGGGCATTGCGAAACCCTGTGAGGAAGAGATTACTCCACCTTTCGATTTGACGCGCAGAAAATCGGAAGAGGTGCCTGGAGCCGGGGGGAAATAGGGGCCGGCTCGCGTCAAGACGGAAACGAGCCTAAAGACTGTAACCGTTTATTTTACTTGCCTGTAAACGGATTGAAGACTTTGACGCCGAAGTGCGCGAAGTCTTTCACATTCCTGGTGGCGATCACCATACCGTGGATGCGAGCGGTAGCGGCGATCATGGCATCGGCGGCAAGGTCATCGGATGTGCCAGCCATCAGTCGCGCCCATTCCCTGAACATGGCGCCGTCCATCGGAATCACCACGAACGTGAGCATGATTTGATCGATCCACAACTCGATTTCTCGAGCTTTATTGGGATCCTGTAACCGTGTGACCTCGGCACTGTCTTGCAGTTCGGCGATTACCACAGCGGGAATCTGAATATCCTCGGCACGAACCCGACCGAACCAAGCTGAAACAGCACCGTGAGGCTTTCGCCTCCGCAGTTCAGAAATAACATTTGTATCGAGCAGGTACATTCGGCCTATTCTTCATCCTCAAAGACAAACGGGCGCAGCCGAAATCGCCTGCGCGGGGGGATATAGAGATCGTGCGGGCCGTAGGGATCGAGGAGGACGTCCTTAATCGACGGTCTTGTCTGGCCCTTCAGTCGTTTCCACTCGTCGATAGGAACGAGGACGGCGGTTTCCACGCCGCGGCGCGTGACTACTTGCGGGCCGTCTTTGAGCGCGGCGTCGAGGAGTTCGCTGAAGCGGGCTTTTGCGTCGTAGACCTGCCAGACCATGCGGACTGAGCCTCCCTATATAGTCATATGACTAGTCAGATGACTATGTCAAGGGCTGATGGTGCGGGAGAGGCCTTCGGCGCGGGGAACGAACGGGGATGGTTTCCCCCCTTCGCAAAAAAGTGGGGCACCCGCCGTTCTACATCGACTCTGTGCCTCCTGTTTTGGTCCGTCTGCACCTGGTTCAGGATGAAGTGCTGGCCTTTGCATGAGGCTGCTCGCCTCCAGTTCTTCGCTTTGAAGGAGTAACGGACGGCACTCCGTCATTCGTGGACAATAAAGGCGTGACACGCGGAGCACGAAACATCCATTCGTCAAAGGAGGTTACAGGACAAGCGAGGTGCGGCGAAAGGTTGGGGATTTGGTTCCATTTGGTAATAAAATCCTGTAGCTGCTTCACGGCTCGGTATGCGGTGGCGTTGAAGGTGAGTTCCTGAGCATCCTTCGTTGCCTTCGCGATTTGTTCCCTTCCCACTCCGTTCCCTTCCGCCCACTCTAACGCCAAGAGCCACTTGGAATAGGGGTGCTGGTCATTGAGCACGACCGTATCGTATGTGTCGTTGATCGTCTTGTGTGCGACGAGGGCGATGAACGAATTATCATTGCATGTTCCGACTGAAATGAAGTGATTATTGCCCCTCAAGATTCCGGGCTCAGCCGCTTTGGTCCACGTGAGTCTGACCCATCTCTCGCCCAGGAAGATCTTGTCCAGTTTCCGATCTTCAAAGAGGCAACCCCGATGGCCAGAGCACAGGAGAGGGATGTCTGTAGATATCAGAGTGTTCCCTTCGTCTTCCTGCCAACGACGATCGTTTGGTGGGTCCTCCATAGGCCCGCGTCCAATGAACGGCTGCGCCGAACTTAATACCGTGTGGAATTGTTGGAGTGCAATTGACTCTTCGAGCGAAAGTGCGTTGGGATGCCCGGAGGCCAGGAACGGAATCGAGCCAGGGACGGTTCGCCAAAACCCTGGACAATTCAGGCTACCGGCGAGTTTCTGCAAATACCTCCACCCCTTTGGCCCCTTGGCGCATTTCGACGCGCGCAGATGTTCCTCGTATATTTGAATCCAGCGAGACTCTACCCTCTTGTCCTCCCATCTATGGCGCCATCCTTCGCGCGAGAGGGAGGGCCTCCAAGAATCGTCTCGAATGTCGAGTCTTTGGGCAATCGGCGCTCCGGGCCAGCTAGACCCTATGGTGACCCCATGGAAGCAGGTAATGCTCTCAACAGATTTTGGGGCGCTCGCCAAAGGGTGCGAATCGGGATAGTGGTACTGGGCCCAATTCCATCTGTCCCATCTTTCCTCCCCATTGGTATCTTGCACGAAGACGAACAACGATCCTTCTATTCCCGCCGCGGCGACGTCAAAAGCGCGAGTTCTAAAGACGGACTTATCCTCGCCTATAACAGGCCACTCCCCCACGAAATCATTTGCGGTTTCCGCGTCAACTTTGGTTTGAACCCCACGCTCCTCGACAATTATGGGAAATTCGACGCGTTTGCACCAATGCTTAACCAGTTTTAGAATGCCTCCCTCCTCTAAAGGTTTTTTAAGCATCAACTCTACCTTGGTTCCAGGCTTGCGTCTCATGCTCTTCTGCAGCAGCAGATAGTTTCTGGGTCCAGTGAGAGTTAAGTGCAAGGGGCCGCGATCCAATGCCGATCTGGGTTTGAAGGTATCGATCTCGATTCTGTCGCTCGCGGAAAAAACGGATAGGAATCCGACCCCAAATCTGCTCGTGGGCACAAAGCGGTAAGTTCTACGAAACTCGCTTGTGGTGTAAAAGGACTCCCCAACCTGCAACAGGAATCTTTTGATAATGTCCTCGTCCATACCGATCCCCACATCCTCGACTGAGAGAAACTGCCGCTCTTCGTCCAGTCCTGAAAGCTGATTTGGGCATTGCCGCTGGCTAAGGGTGACCCGGATTGGGTATTGGGACCGAATGCTGGCCTCGACCTGGGTGGGGTAGGCCGGGGGGCTGACGCCACCTTCTTGAAGGTCGCGGTACATTTGACACCGGGTCGCGTCGAAAGCGTTCTGCAATAATTCGCGAATATAGGCATTCGAATCTGAGTAAGCATCCCCGATAAGGCGCTCGAATACAAGTTCGGGTCTCAATTCAAATTGCCAGTTGCAGGGCATGTAGTTGGCTGAGGCAGAGGGTGCAATTGTAATCGTTGCTCCTGCGCAATCGATGCTTGCTCTTGGGAGCACCCACTTGTTATGACGGTTGCTTCTCGACATGAGCACGGTTCCGCTCTCGATCTCGCGGACGAGCCACGAACACCAATCTTTCAGGTATCTGTGTTCGTCTTGGTTCTGGCATTCGGCGGCGACCTCGATCACGTCGGGCGCCGTTAAGCGGTGGGTGAACCGCTGGTATTGGGTCCAATGTGCGAGGCTTTCCGGCGGAAGCGGGCAGGCAGCGTTAAGCAGAAGCGGACACGCGCGGTCAGTGGACATATCCAACAAATCGCCGATTCGTAAGATTAAGGCGAGGAATCGGACGTTCGCTGACTGGCCCATTATTTCACGCCTGTCCGGGAACCTATCTCGGTCTTCCAGATCAGCGGAGCTCAAGCCGTGTGACACGCATACATCGCCGATTGTCCTCTTTAGGATCGGGTCTCCGAAGGCAAATTGTGCGAACTGGTCTTCGTTGGCTGCTATGATTTCTTTGCTTCTGAGGTGATGGAAGCGTCTGACGAACTCCGCGAGAAGGAATCTAGTTTGGATATCACAGAGAAAGTCGTTAACGTTCGCGTCAGACGGCTTGGATGAGCTACGCAGTACTTGAATTTCCCGCCAGCGCGCAGCGCCTGGGGCGGACCCGCTCGTCCAATCCCTCCATTCATCTGACTTCAGTATCTCCACCTTCTCAGCGTCAGAGGCAACCATGCCCGCATCGTGAAGGTACGCTGCGCACCCTGCGATGTATGCTTCTATGGGCGATAGATCCACGACAGGGGCGTTGTGGGCGTCCGCATCGAACAGGAATCTCGACATCTGTTCGATAATGCTGTCACTGTGCACGACGCTGTGACGCGTGTAATGTGGGAAGGTGGCCGGTATGTATTGCAGCCAATCGGTTACGTGCTTTCTGACATCAAGAAACTTTCCATAGAGCCTTTCGTCGCTTGCTTTCAGAAATAAGAACAGTGCAGACTTGGTAATATCTTCTCTCAAGGCTGTCACCTCCTTCATGCTGCGAGTCGCTAATCTGGCCCAAATGATAGCATTTGAGATCGTGCCTTCGTTGGGGTCAAGCATAGACGTACAGGCGCAAAGAACGCGGACCGCAAGGTCCGCATTCTTGTTTGGTTGGAATTATTATTGGCTGTTAAAGCGCGGCTGAAGTCATGCCCTTTCAAAGCATCGACGCGAGCGTGTGCCTGGACGGCCAGTCCTACCAGCCGCGGGTCTGGAGGAGCTGCGACTCTTCGATGGACGCGGCAGCAAGGCCCTTCATCGTGCCCGTGACTTGTTCGCTGACCTCGGCGAGAATCTTGGGGTCGTTGTAGTGCGTGGTGGCGACGACGATGGCTTTGGCGCGCGACATGGCTTCTTCGCGCTCCTTGGGCGAGTTCTCGACATCGAGCGGAGTGGCGCGCTCCTTCATAAAGATTCCCGAACCGACGAAGATGGCTTCGGCGCCGAGCTGCATCATGAGCGCGGCGTCAGCGGGAGTGGCGATGCCGCCGGCGGAGAAGTTGGGCACGGGGAGTTTGCCCGCCTTGGCGACCATGGAGACGAGCTCGTACGGAGCCTGAAGATCTTTGGCGGCGGCGTAGAGTTCCTGCTCCGAAAGCACGGTGAGGGTGCGCATTTCGCGCGAAATCTGGCGCATGTGCTGGACGGCGTGGACGACGTCGCCGGTTCCGGCTTCGCCTTTTGTCCGTATCATGGCCGCGCCTTCGGCGATGCGCCTGAGAGCTTCGCCCAGGTTGCGCGCGCCGCAGACGAAGGGCGTGGTGAAGGCGTGCTTGTCGATGTGGTGGGCCTCGTCGGCGGGCGTGAGCACTTCGCTCTCGTCGATGTAGTCGACGCCGAGCTCCTGGAGAATCTGCGCCTCGGCGGTGTGGCCGATGCGGGCCTTGGCCATGACGGGGATGGAAACGGCCTGGATGATCTGCTTGATGAGGGTGGGCCGTGCCATGCGGGCCACTCCACCCTCGGCGCGGATCATGGCAGGGACGCGCTCGAGGGCCATGACGGAGACGGCGCCGGATTCCTCGGCAATGCGCGCCTGCTCGACGCTCATCACGTCCATGATGACCCCGCCCTTAAGCATCTCGGCGAGGCCGATCTTCAGGCGCAGGCCGGTTGCGCTGAAACTCTTGTTTTCTGCTGATTCGTGCATGGTTTTCGACCTCGGAATGCGGCAGGTTCCCACCCGCGAGGATGAGAAAACCGCACAGGATTCCCCCCTTCCAGTGTAGCAGCGAAGTGACTGCGACGTTACGGCGAGGAGCGTGGGCAGAAGGGCTGCTCGCATTTCTTAAGCCTTTCCAATCCCCTCATCGTTCCTCTGGTCCCGTTTCTGCAGGGTTTGGGGCGAGATGGCGACAACGCACGCAACGCCGGCTGGCGTATCGCCGCCGGGCGAACGGGCTCCTGCGGGGGGCGTGGCCCAACCGGCAGCCGGGCAGGCTCTGGTTCCGGCGCCGCGGCCCATCGAGGAAGAGGAACCGCCTGCGGTGAGCGCCGCCGTGGCGCGCTTGCCGGTGGAACTGGACGTTGCCGTGCCGGTGCGGCAGTTTCGCGTGCGGAATCTGCTGGTGCTCGAGCCAGGGCAGTTGATCGAGTCGCAGTGGAGCCATGGCAACGACCTGCCGCTGGCCGCAGGCGGCGTGCAACTGGCGTGGAGCGAGTTCGAGGTGGTGGACACGCGGCTGGCGGTGCGTGTGACGCGGCTGGCGTGAAAAAAGCAGGGAACAGGGATTAGGGGACAGGGAATAGGGAATAGGGAACAGGGAACAGGGAGTCGTGAGTAAAACCGGCGAAATGACGGAGAGAATCGGCGGATTGGCGGGGTGGTTGATGGCGAGACTGCACAGGCGCGGGCGCCACGAGCCGCGCCTTGCGCTCGTCGAGCGCATCGCGCTCGGGCCGCGACAGTCGCTGGCGCTGGTCGAAGCGGAAGGGCGGCGGATTCTGGTGGCCATCTCGGCCGAGGGCGGACCGGCGTTTTATCCGCTGGACGGGAAACCATGCCTTGACGAGGGAACGCGAACCAGCGCAAACAGAGCGGTGCGCACAAGAGCCCATCGGAAGCTGAGGGCCTCATGGTGACAGCGTGGGCGGGTGGGCCGGCTTATCTAGGCGCCGCGGCGCAGACAAGTGTTCCGCTGTTGCCGGATTTGAATGCCAAGCTGCATCCCTCGGACGCGACGCCGTGGACGATTCTCCTGGTCCTGACGCTGATCACCCTGCTGCCCGCGATCCTGATGGCCATGACGCCGATGGTGCGGCTGCTGGTGGTCTTCCACTTCCTGCGCCAGGCCCTGGGCACGCAGACGGCGCCCTCGAATCCCACGCTGATGGGGCTGGCGCTGATGATGACGTGGTTTCTGATGACGCCGGTGCTGAATCAGGTCGATCGGCAGGCCGTGGAGCCCTACCGCGCAGGCCAGATCACGGGCCTCGAGGCCATCGATCGCGGCGCCGCGCCGGTGAAGCACTTTCTGCTGCGCTACGCGCGCGAGAAGGACCTGGCGCTGTTTGCGGCGGCGGGCGAGATTCCGCGGCCCAGCACGCCGGACGACCTGCCGATGCGCGTGGTGGTTCCGGCGTACATGCTGTCGGAGTTGAAGGCCGGCTTTGCCATCGGCGCGGTGCTGTTTCTGCCCTTTTTGCTGATCGACATGGTCACGGCCTCAATCACCACGTCGATCGGCATGTTCCAGTTGCCGCCGGTGGTGGTCTCGACGCCGCTGAAGATCCTGCTTTTCGTCATGGTGGACGGATGGAATTTGCTGGCCAATTCGTTGCTGAAGAGTTTTTGAGAGGAAGGCGATGACTCCCGACCTGGTTGCCGAACTGATGCGCCAGCTGATGCGCGAGGCCATGATCCTGGCCGCGCCGCTGCTGATCGCGACGGCGGCGCTGAGCTTCGCGCTGAGCCTGGTGCAGACCCTGACCAGCTTGCAGGACCAGTCGCTGACCAGCGTGCCGCGGCTGGCCGCAATCGCACTGATTCTGCTGGCGGGGATGCCTTGGTTTTTGGAGCGCATCGCAGCCTACACGCGGCTGCTGCTGGGCGACTTTCATCGCTACCTGGGATGAGAAATGCAGCTTCTAGCCGCTAGCTTCTAGCTGCCGGCTGGACACCGGCGATGCAAGCAGCGCCGCGTTCCGAAGAGGGAGCTAGAGGCTGGGAGCTAGAAGCTAGAGGCCGAAATGAGCGAGTGGAGCAACTTTCTGAGCGCGATGACGCTGGTCCTGGTGCGGGTAGGCGGGATGGTGATCTTCGCCCCTTTTTTTTCCTCGACCTCGCTGCCGGCGCGCGCCAAAGCGGTCTTTGTGGGCGCGGTAGCCTTTCTCCTGGCGCCGCTGGTGGCCACGCTGCCCAACACGCAGGAAACGCTCGGCTTCTCCGCGATCCTGGGAGAGCTGGCCGTGGGGCTGGTCTACGGGCTCTCGCTCACGCTGCTGAACGAGATGCTTTTGTTTGCCGGGCAGATCGCGGGGCTGCAGTTCAGCTTCTCTCTGGTCAACCTTCTGGACCCGGAGTCGGCCATTCAGACGCCGCTGTTGGGCGACCTCTTCCAGCTGATGGGAACTCTGGTGCTGATTACGGCGGGCCTTGACCGGGTTCTGCTGGCCTCCGTGGTGCGCAGTTTTCGCACGGTGCCGCTGGGGGCCTATGCCTTGACGCCGCCGGCGGCGCTTGCGATCGTGCGCGCCGCAGGAGGGATCTTTCTGGCCGCTCTCGAGCTGGCCGCGCCGGTGCTGGCCGCGACGCTGCTGGTAGAGATCGCCGTGGCCCTGCTGGGCAAGCTGAGCCCGCAACTGCCGGTGATGGCCCTGACCGTGCCGCTCAAAACGTTGACGGGATTCGCGATTCTGGCCGGTTCGCTGGCGCTTTGGCCGCGCTTTGTCGAGGCCCGCTTCGCCGGCCTGCTGGACATGGCTGAGCGGCTCATCGCGGCGCCCGGGTTCGGAGGCTAGCCATGCCCGGAGAGCGCACCGAGCAGGCCACCGAACACCGCCGCGAGAAGGCGCGCAAGGAAGGCGACATCCTGCATAGCCGCGAGCTGACGGCCTCGGCAGGGACGCTGGCGGGCGTGATGGCGCTGGGCGTTTTGAGCGGCCGCATGATCGAAGCGTGGCAGGAGGCGTTTGTGGGGTTTCTCCTGCTGGGCACGCCGGATCGCTGGGAGCCTTCAACTCTTGCGCCGACGCTCGTCGCCGTGCGAAGTCTGATGCTTGCGGTTCTCGGGCCGCTGGCCATGGTGATGGCCGCGGTGGCCGTGGCGGCACTCATGGCGGGCATCGCGCAGACCGGCGGAGTGACGGTTCATGGCAGTGCCATTGCCTTCAAACCGGAGCGCGTCAACCCCATTGCCAATCTCAAAAACCTGTTCTCGCTGCGCGCCGCTTCGCGCCTGGGAAAATCGCTGATCCCGGCAAGCTTCCTGGCTGTTTTCGCGGTCGAGCGCATGGCCCATCAATTGAGCATTCCGCCGTTCTCGACCGAAAGGCTGGAGCTTTTGGGAAAAGACGTGTACGGGTTGCTCCTGGCCGCTGCGTGGCTGCTCTTCGGCTGGTCGGCGATCGACTACCTGGTGGAGTGGCAGAGCAGGGAGTCGCGGCTCAAGATGAGCCGCCAGGATCTCCGCGACGAGTACAAGGAGACCGAGGGCAGCCCGCAGATCCGCTCGCGCATCCGCAGCCTGCAGCGCCAGATGCGCCGCCGCCGCGTGAAGGCCGATGTGTCGAGGGCCGCGGTGGTGTTGACCAACCCCACACATTATGCGGTAGCCCTGGGCTTCGACTTCGTGACCATGGAAGCGCCCAAAGTGTTGGCCAAGGGGCGAAACCTTCTGGCCGAGGAGATCAAGGCCGAGGCGCGCTGGGCGGGCGTGCCGATTGTCGAAAATCCGCCGCTGGCGCATTCGCTCTATCGCACCGTCGAAGTGGGCCAGGCGATTCCGGTCGAGCTCTATGCGGCGGTGGCCGCGATTCTGGCCTACCTCTACCGGCAGCGCGTGGAGGCGGAGCTGCGGGAACGGCAGATGCGGGAGTCTGCCGCCCGCGCCCAGGCGTGGCGCGGCGCCGCGGTTTCCGGATTTGGAGGAAGACCGCAATGAGTACGACGACACTTGGCGCGGGATTGCTGCCGGCGCAGGCTTCGATCTGGCACAGGCTGCGCGATTATCTGCTGCCGATGGCCGCCATCGGCGTGATCTTCGTGATGCTGGTTCCGGTACCGGCCGCGGGCCTGGACCTTCTGCTGGCGCTCTCCATGACCGCCTCGGTCATCGTCTTCCTCTCCGCGGTGCAGATTCGCCGCGCCGTCGAGTTGTCGGTATTTCCCACGCTGCTTTTGCTGCTGACGCTCTTCCGGCTCTCGCTCAACATCGCCTCCAGCCGCCGCATTCTGTTGCACGGCCAGGAGGGAACCGCGGCCGCGGGAAAGGTGATCGAGGCCTTCGGGCAGTTTGTGGTGGGCGGAAATTACGTGGTGGGTTTCGTCGTATTTCTGGCTCTGGTAGCGATCCAGTTTCTGGTGGTCTCGCACGGCGCAGTACGCACCGCGGAGGTCACGGCCCGGTTTACGCTGGACGCCTTGCCCGGCAAGCAGATGGCCATCGACGCGGACATGAATGCGGGCCTGATCGACGAAGCCGAAGCGCGGCGGCGGCGGCAGGCCATCGCCCGCGAGGCTGAGTTCTACGGCGCCATGGACGGCGCGGCGCGCTTCAACCAGCGCGATGCTCTGGCAACCATCCTGATCACCGCCATCAACATCGTGGCCGGACTGCTGATCGGGACCCTGCAGCAGGGGGTTGAGCTCGCCGAGGCGGCGCGGACGTACACGGTGCTGACGGTGGGCGACGGCCTGGTGACCATTATTCCCTCGCTGCTGGTCTCGGTGGCCGGCGGCATCACCCTTACGCGCGCCAATTCGGCCGGCATGCTGGGCGGCGAGATCCGGCAGCAACTGCTGGCGCGCCCGGCGACGCTCTACATGGCGAGCGCGGTCTCGGCGTGCATGTGCCTGATTCCGGGATTGCCCAAGTTCGCCTTCCTGTCCGTGGCGGCGGGACTCTTCTGGGGCGGGAAGCGCATGGCGGCAGCGGCGCCGGCAGCGGCGCCAGCGGACCTCGCGCCGGGCGAAAAGAAGAAGGCCGAAGGCGCGCAGAACTCCGATCTCGCGGCGCTGATGCGCCTGGAGGACCTGACGCTCGAGATCGGCTTTCAACTGATTCCGCTGGTCGACGAGAAGCAGGGCGGGCAACTGCTCAGCCGTGTGCGCTCGCTGCGGCGGCATCTTTCGTCGGAGATGGGTTTTCTGGTGCCTCCGGTGCACATCTCAGACAATTTGCGCCTGAAACCAAGGGAGTACGTGGTTTCGCTGCGGGGGATCGAGATCGGGCGCTGGCAGACCGAGGGCGCGCACCTGCTGGCGGTCTCGGGCGAGGCGGGCCGGCGGCCCTTGACCGGCAAGGAGACGCGGGAACCGGCCTTCGGGGTTCCGGCGGTCTGGATTGCTCCCGCGCTCGAGGAGCAGGCCATCGCGGCGGGCTACTCGGTGGTGGACGCGGTCACGGTGATCACCACGCATCTCGGCGAACTCATTCGCCAGCACGCCTGGGAGCTCGTGGGCCGCGCGGAGATCAAGCGGCTGCTGGACGCGCTCAACGACTCGCACCCCAAACTGCTCGAGGAGTTGGTGCCCAAGCTGCTGACTCTGGGCGAGGTGGGGCGGGTGCTGGAACAACTGCTGCGCGAGAGGGTCTCGGTCCGCGATCTGGGCGCGATTCTGGAGGCCCTGCTGGAGGCCGCGCCCGGAAACAAGAGCCTCGTGGTCCTGGTGGAAGCCGCGCGGCAGGCATTGGGACGCAGGCTGGTGCAGCCTCTCGTCGACGGCGACGGCCAACTGCCGGTGCTGCTGCTCGACCCGGCGCTCGAAGAAGAGATTCAGGCCACGGTCGCGCCCGAGACGGGCCAACTCGCCGCGGGGCAGCGTCTGCTTTCCGCGGCGGCGCCACCGGGAACGCCGCTCGTCCGTCGCCTCGCCGATTCTGTGAGATCCCTTATCGGTTCCACATCCTCCTCGGCAACGCCCGTGCTTCTCTGCCCGAGTCCGGCGCGGTTTTACGTCAAGCGCTGGCTGGAGCCGGTCCTGCCCCGCCTGGCGGTGGTGGCGGCCAGCGAGATTCCGGCGCAGATCCGGTTGCGCCCGGTGGGCACGGTTCGCTGAGGCGGCAAAAAAGGCCTGGGGCTGTGAGAAAGGGTAAGCGATGGGACCGGAAGCGGCGGCTGCAGGGAGAGAGCCAAAGATGGTACGACGCGCCGTTGCGGGGAGCGGCTATCCGCCTCCAGCCGCGGCCGTGGGGGCGCTTTCGAGCGAGCAGGAGCGGGTGCTGCTTGAGCATCTTCCCATCGTGCGCTATCTTGCCCGCCGCATTCATGAACGGCTTCCCCAGCACGTGGACATCGAGGATCTGGTCTCCGCGGGGGTGGTGGGGCTGATGGATGCCTTCGCCAAATTCGATCCCGCCAAGAAGGTGCAGTTCCGCAGTTACGCGCAGTTCCGCATCCGGGGGGCGATTCTGGATAGTTTGCGCACCTTCGACTGGAGCCCTCGCGAGCTCCGCCGCAAGGGCCGCGCCGTGGAAGAAGCCATCCGCTCGCTGACGGCGCGGCTGGGCCGCGCTCCGGGCGAGGCCGAGGTCGCCGCCGAGTTGGAGACGAGCCTGGCGGAGTATCAGCAACTGCTTGGCGATCTGAAGGGCTTGGAGATTGGCACGTTGCACGTGGAGCGAAACGAGAACTCGGGCGAGGAGGAGCTGGCCTATGTGCCAGGCCGGCCGGAGGAGGATCCGCTCTTCCGCTGCCTCAGGGGCGAGCTCGAAGAGCGGCTCACGGAAGCCATTGCGCACCTTCCCGACCGGGAACGGCTGGTGATGACGCTCTATTACTACGAAGAAATGACCATGCGTGAGATCGGCCTGGCGCTGGGGGTGGTCGAGTCGCGGGTCTCGCAGGTACACGCATCGGCGGTGGTGCATCTGCGCGCCGCGCTCCGCGACCTGGCCGGCAAGGGTGCCGCGGAGCCGGCGCGGCGGCCCTAAGCTGCGGGCCGGATAGCGCGGCTCGCCGGCTTGGGGCGAAAAGGCGCTGCAAGGCGGCCGCCAGGAGCGCAGACGATGCGGGGGATACCGGAAGTGAGGAAGGACCATTGACGGAAAAGACGCTGAAGCAGGACGAGATTGACGCACTCTTTGAGGCCGCACGCAGTCGCGCGCCGGAGTCCATGCGCCCCGAGGCGCGAGCCAAGGCCGCGCCCTACAGCTTTTCTTCTGCGGGACAGATTTCGAACGAACAATTGCGCGCCATCAGTATGTTGAATGACCTGTTCGCGCGCAATCTGACGCACAATCTGGCGGCATGGTTGCGCACGCGGTTTCAAGTCAACCTGGTCTCGGCCGAACAGATCCCGTTTCATGAGTTTCTGCTGAGGATTCCCGAGATCTGCTATGTGGCCTCGGTGCGGCTGGAGCCGCTGGACGCGCTTTCGGTCCTGCAACTGGATTTGGGGCTGGCGCCGCCGATCATCGATCTGCTGCTGGGAGGCGACGGCAAGGACGGGCCGCTCCGCGAGCTGACCGACATCGAGGAGTCGATCTTGGCCAGCGTGGTGGAGATCATCTGCCGCGAGCTGACCGTGGCCTGGCAGCCGGTGGGCCTGAGCTTCCTCTTCGAGCGCCGCCAGATGCAGACCCAGGTGGCGCGCATCATCTCCGTCGCCGAGAAGACGCTCTGCCTGAGCTTTGAAATTCGCATGCCGCACAGCTCGGGGCTGATCAACCTGGCCTTCCCGGCAGTGGTGGCCAACACCATCCTGCGCCGGCTGACCACGGACTGGGGCCGGCGGCGGCGCCACGCGCGCGAGACACGGGCGCGCATGGCCGAACTGACGCGGCAGATCCGCTTTGGCGGCTCGCTGCAACTGCCCTCGGTGCGCTTGGCGGCGGGCTCGCTCGAGCAATTGCAGCCGGGCGACGTGCTGCGCCTCGATGTAGGCGCGAGCGCTCTCTCCGAGTGGAGGGTCGCCGGCCAGCCGCTATCTCTTGCCCAGGCCATGCGCCACGGCGCGCGCCGCGCCGCGCGCATCGAGCGTGTCCTAGTTGGGGGTGAATGATGAAGACCTACTTCGACTGTTGGGCCGGGGCGGCTGCGGCGCTGCTCACACAGGCCCTGGTCGGCGAGCCCCAGCTGGCCGAGTCGTTCCCCAAGCCGTTGTCCGGGGGAGGGTTTGGCTGGGCGGCCATTCTGGCCGGAGAGGTGGAAGGCCGATTCGCCGTGCTCCTCGATGGCGCGGTTCTGGATGTGCCTCTTGTCGGCGAGGGAGTGGACCAGAAGGCCGGCTGGAAGGAACTGTTGCGGGAGACAGCCGACGCTGCTGCAGGAGAGTTGCTCGCCCAGACGGGCAAGAAGTGTCGGGTGGTGAGCTTCGAGGAGGTCGCTCAGGTAAGCCCGGCTTCGCATGCTTTCGAGCTGCGCAGCGGCGAGCAGGCGTGGACGATTCTGCTGCGGGACGAGGTGCGCGTGGCTGAGCCGCAGCCCGAGGCCCACGGCGGCGCGAATGCGCTCCCGGCAGCAGAGAATCGCCAACCGGCCGGCCCACCGGGGCAGGAGCTTTTGAGTCCGGGGTTTGAGCTGCTGCTCGATGTCGAGCTCGAGGCCTCGTTGCGCTTCGGCTCGCGGGAGATGCCTCTGGGCGAGATTCTCGACCTGGGCCCGGGCGACGTGGTGGAACTCAATCGCCATGTGGCCGACCCCGTGGACCTGATTGTGGGTGACAAGATAGTGGCTCGCGGCGAGGTGGTCCTTGTGAACGGCAACTTTGGGCTGCGGGTGAGCGAGGTGGCCACGCCCAAGAAGCGGCTGGAGAGCATTCGATGCCTGTTCTGAACCGCCGGCCGGGCCGGATTCCGCGCCGCGCCGCGCCGCCGGAGGCGGGTCCGGGCGCAGCCGGCTCCGATGGGGCCTCCTTGGCGGGGGACGCGCCAGGACACGCGCCGCGAGGACTGCACGCCGCAATCTTTACCACCTGCTCGAATCCCCGCTGCGGCTCCGGCTGGCTGCGCCTTTGGCGCCGCCGGGAGGCGCCGGTCTTCGAGGGCGGATGGTGCTGCTCGGAGGCGTGCATGGCGGAGCGGGTGGCCTCGGCGCTCAGCCGGGAGATGGACGGGCGGGGCGGGGCGCAGGAGGGTTACAGGCACCGCATTCCGCTCGGTCTGGTGATGCTGGAGCAGGGCTGGATTACTCCGCAGGATCTGCGCGCGGCGCTGGCGGCGCAGAGAGCGGCGGGGGCGGGAAAGCTTGGCGGCTGGCTGGTACGGCGGAAAAACGTCAACGAGGAGTTCGTGACGCGCGCGCTGGGCCTGCAGTGGGGCTGCCCGGTGCTGAGCACCGAACCGCACAGCTCCGAGGGGCTCGCAGTTCTGGTGCCGCGCCTCTTTGTCGACGCCTTTGGCGCGCTGCCCTTGCGCATGGCCGCAGGAAAGATCCTTTACCTGGGGTTTGAAGACCATCTCGATCCCTCGCTGGCGCTTGCTGTCGAGCGCATCACGGGCCTGAAGGTCGAGGCCGGGCTGGTGCAGGAGTCGGCTTTCCGGCCGGCGCACGCACGTATGCTCGAGGCGCGGTTTCCCGCCGTGGAACTGATCGAAGCCGCGACCGAGCCCGCATTGGCCGCCGCGCTGGCCAGGGCGGTGGAGCGGGCCCGCCCGGTGGAAGCGCGCCTTGTGAGGGTGCACGACTGTCTGTGGTTACGGATGTGGCTGCGCGCGCAACGGGGGCCCTTGCCGGAGCCGGCCTGGATCCACGATGTCATCGGCTCGGCAGGCGTGCACTGAGGAGGGCCCGGACGCGGCAGGAAGCTGGCGCGCCGGCGGGCCGGAACAGACCCGTGAGTGGGAGTTCGTACCTCATGGATGGAGCGGATGCGCCGATAGGGGAAAGAGGGGCTGGGGATGAGCGAGATTCGAACCCTGATCGTTGACGATTCTTCGGTGATGCGCAAGATCGTGGAGCGGGCGCTGCGCCAGGCCGGGCTGGATCTGGCGGTGGTGCATGAGGCGGGCAGCGGCAGCGAGGGACTGGAGCTGTTGCAGGCTGAATCGGTGGACCTGATCCTCTCCGACATCAACATGCCCGCGATGGACGGGCTGGAATTTCTGCGTCAGATCAGGGCGCAGAATCTGGCTCCCGGTGTTCCCGTGGTGATGATCACCACCGAATCGAGCGAGGAGCACGTCAGGCAGGCCATCCAGGCAGGGGCGCAGGGCTACATCCGCAAGCCTTTCACCGCCGAGCAGGTGAAGGAACGGGTTTTGCCGCTGGTGCACGCGGCATAGCCCGGACAGTGCCACGCGGAGGAGCGGGAGGGTGCCGTGCCGTTGAACGGTACGCGAGCGGCCGCCATCGCAGGGTGGAGGGGCGGCACAAACGAGGGTGCCGGCAAGAGGGAACGTACGATGGCGGTATCGCTGCGTGAGTCCGTGCAACAGGTCTCCGACCCGCGGAACCTGGATGCGAGCGTCGAAGAGGTCTTCCGGCTGATGCTGGGCATCGTGTGCAAGCGCGACGCCGGGCCGGTGACCATGGAGCAGGAGTCGGTGACCGCGGTAGTCGGGTTTGGCGGGGTATTGAGCGGCGCCTGCGTCTTCCGCTCGGGAGCCAAAGCGGCGCTGAGGATTGCCGCACAGATGACGGGCATGGAGTTCTCCGGGATCGATGACACGGTGAAGGATGGCATCGGCGAGATCTGCAACATGCTGGCGGGAGCCTGGAAGGGCAAGGTCCCGGAGCTGGCGGCCAACTGCGGGCTCTCGGTTCCAGCGGTCATCACGGGCCGGGATTACAACCTCCATGTGCAGGCTCCCGAATTCCAGGTGCATCGCGTCTACCGCTTCGGCGAGGAAGCCTTCGAGGTCACAATCGTTTGTGACGGACTGCAATAGGTCTGCGCACGCAACCCGGATCGGCCGCACGGTTTCCGGATTCTTTTCGCTGTGGGCTAACGGCGTGCGGACAGGCCCGCCAGAGCATCGGGTGTGCTTGTGGGTGCTCACCGCATATTCGCGCTGACAGCGGCCGGCGGCAGCGCCGGGGCGTTCGCCTTCCTTCCTAATTTTCTCTAACCTCTCCTCCCCCCCCTTCGGTTCTCCATCTGCAACGGATCCCATGCGCGAACAGGAGAACCTACCATGGACAGCGGCTACTACGCGGCGATGACGGGGCTGGTGGCGCGTACTCAGGCCCTGGATACGGCAGCGGCCAATCTGGCCAATGCGCAGACGCCGGGCTATCGGGCGGAGCGGGAGTTTTTCCGTTCCGTGCTGCTCGGGCCTGACGCCCTGGACTCGCAGTTGGGCGAGACGGTGAACAACTACGGCCTGCTGGGCGGCGACCGGCTGAGCCTGGCGCAGGGGGCGCTCGAAGAGACCGGCAATCCGCTCGATCTGGCTATCGAGGGCCAGGGATTCTTCATGGTGCAGACGCCCAACGGCGTGCGCTACACGCGGGACGGCAGCTTCCATCGTGCCCAGAACGGGCAACTGGTGACGGGGGCGGACGAGCCCGTTCTCACCGCAGCCGGCCAGCCGATCGCGATTCCGCCGGGGGAGGTATCGGTGGGCGCAGACGGGGTGATCTCGGTGGCCGGTGGAACGGTTGCGGCCGTGGGAGTGGTGGCCTTTCCTGCGGGAACGGAACTTACGCCCGAGGGCGCCAACCGGTATGTTGCGCCGCAGGGAGTGAAGGCGGTTACGGCGAAAGACGCTTCGGTGCATCAGGGAGCGATCGAAACCGCCAACCAGGACGTCGTGCAGGGATCGCTGAACCTGATCGTGATGCAACGCCAGGCGGAGATGATGCAGCGGGCGCTGACCGTCTTCCATACCGAATTCAACAAGTTTGCTACCGAGGATCTCCCCAAGATCTAGTTGGGGACGAGGAAGAACATGATTCGAGCCTTGTACACAGCAGCCAGCGGCATGAGCGCGCAGCAGTTGAATCTCGACACCATTGCCAACAACCTGGCCAACTCCTCGACCACGGGTTTCCGGCAGTTGCGCCTGCAGTTCCAGGACATGGTGTACCAGAACCTGGTGACGCCGGGAGCCGCGCAGAGCCAGAACACGGTTTCGGCCGGCCTGCAGATCGGTCTCGGCACCAAGTCCGCTGCCACGGAAGTCATCAACACGCAAGGGTCGCTGAACGAGACCGACAACCCGCTGGACGTGGCCATCCAGGGCGCGGGATTTTTTCAGGTCCAGCGGCCCGACGGCACGATCGCTTACACGCGCGCCGGCCAGTTCCACCTGAACAACCAGGGAACCGTCGTAACCACCGACGGCGATCCGCTGATTCCGACGATTACGATTCCGTCGAATGCGACGGCGGTGACGATCACGCAATATGGCGTGGTGAACGCAACGCTCGCGGGACAGCAGAATCCGTCGCAGTTGGGGCAGATTCAATTGGCTACGTTTCCCAATCCCGGGGGCTTGGAGAGTATGGGCAGCAACCTGCTGACAGCGACCTTGAGCTCCGGCGATCCGGTGCTGGGAAATCCCGGCGGAAGCGAGGGGCTGGGAACTCTGCAGCAGGGTTATCTGGAAAACTCGAATGTGGACGTGGTGACCGAATTCGTGCAGATGGTGCTGGCGCAGAGGGCCTACGAATCGAACTCGAAAGTGATTAAGGCCGCGGACGATATGTATTCGCAGGTCAACAATATGACGCATTAATGCGCCTCCTTCGGCTGAGGAGTGAGTGCGGCAGGATATGAGGACGAGATTGCGGCAGAGAACGGCATGGGCAGCGCTGCTGGCGGCATCGGCGCTTCCTCTTTGCGGTCAAACGGCGGCCGGCGGCTCTTCTCTGCCCAGTGTGCACGGACCCCTGGCATCAGCGGAGCCAGCGCAGGCCGTAACCCGGCCTGAGGGCGAGATTCTTGGGCAGATCGACGATCCACATACGGGAATTCGCTGGCTGCTGATGCGGGACACGGCGAATGCTGGGGGGCCTGGACGCCTGGTGCGGATCGGTCATGCGGGACCGGACGCCAAAGGCGGGACGCGCGGAGCTGCTTCCGGAGCGGCGCGGCTTCGCCCGCTGATTCACGCCGGGGACGCGCTCATCGTCGAGGAGCACACGGCCGTAGTGGACGCGTGGCTGGCGGCAGTGGCGCTGGGTCCCGCGGCCGCCGGCGCGGAGTGCAGGGCGCGGTTGAAGATTGGGGGCAAGGTGGTGCGTGTAGTCGCGCTTGCATCTGGACGGGCGGAACTGGCGCCGGATGGGGAGACGAGGCCATGAAGAGGGGATGGGCGGCGGCAATTCTTGCGGGCGCGGTCCTGGTCTCGCCTGCCGGGGCGATGGGCAAGAGGCATAGTCCGGCGCTGGAAACCTCCAAGGCGACTCCGCCTGAAGAGGCGCTGCGCGCCTACATCGCTCATGTGCGCGCCCAACAGGCGGCGGAGGTGCGAACACCGGGCTCGATCTGGAGCGCGCAGGGCCAGATGGTGCGGCTGGGCACGGACGTAAAGGCCTTCCGGATTCATGACGTGGTCATGATCGTGGTGAGTGAAAGCCTGACCGCATCGACCGACGGCCAGGTGAAGGGCACGCGGGCTTCGAACGCCAACTCCGGAATCACATCTCTGTTCGGCGCGCTCAAGGCCTCGAACGCCCTGCAGAACCTTGCGGGTATGACCGCCTCCTCGGGGCTGACGGCGCAGGGACAGAGCACGACCGACTCCAGCCTGGCGACGACCTTTGGCGCCGAGGTGTTGGATGTGCTGCCCAACGGCATGCTGGTAGTGCAGGCGACGCGGCAGTTGACGTTTTCCCAGCAGACGCAGCTGATCACGCTGCGCGGCCTGGTGCGTCCGGAGGACGTAAGCAACCAGAACCAGGTACAGTCGACGGCCATGACGGACCTGGAGCTCGAAGTGACCGGCAAGGGAATCGTGAACGACTCGACCTACCGCCAAAACCCGGTGGTGCGGTTCCTGGAAAAGTTGCTGGTGTTCTGAAAGAGGTCATGGCGCAGGCATGGCGATACGGGGGACGAATACGGAGGCAAGGAATCGGGGCCGGGGCAATCCAGTCCGGCAGGGCAGGGCGTTCCGGTGGCGGCTGGCGGTGGCGGCTGCCTGGCTTCTGGCGGTGGCCATGGCCCATCCCGAAGAGGCACAGCGCAAGTTGCGCGTCAAGGACGTGGCGACGATCGAAGGGATTCGCGACAACCAACTGGTGGGTTATGGGTTGGTGGTGGGGCTGCGCGGTACCGGAGACAGCTCGCAGACGGTCTTTCCCGCGCAGACGCTGGTCTCTGCTTTGGAGAGGATGGGCATTACTGTGCCCCAGACCGGATCGCAGAGCGCCAGCAACATGCAGGTGAAGAACATGGCGGCAGTCTTTGTGGTGGCTACGCTGCCTCCCTTCAGCCGTCCTGGCTACAAGATGGACATCACCGTCTCGTCGGCCGGGGATGCGCGCTCGATCGAGGGCGGCATCCTGTTGATGACGCCGCTTTTCGGTCCGGACGGACAGATCTATGCGCAGGCGCAGGGGGCTCTGGTGTTGGGCGGCTACATGGCATCGTCCGGGGGCAGCACGAAACAGATGAATCATCCCACCACGGCGCGCATTCCGGGCGGCGCGCTGGTGGAGCGGCCGGTTCCCTTCGATCTGGACCAGATGCGCACGGTGAGCGTGGTGCTGAACGACGCCGACTTTCACACCGCGGAGGGGACGGCGGCGGCGATGAACCGGGTTCTCGGTTCGGCGCGGGCGCGCGCCGTCGATAGCCGGCGCGTGGAAATCGCCGTGCAGCCGAACGAAGATGTGGCGGCATTGCTCGACAAAGTGGAGGAGACCGAAATCGAGGTGTATCCGCGGGCGCGAGTGGTAGTGAATGAACGCACCGGCACGGTGGTCATCGGGGGTACGGTGCACCTGCAGCCGGTGTCGATTCTGCACGGCGGATTGAGCGTGAATGTGATCCGCGAGGTGGAGGTTTCGCAGCCCAATGCGATGTCCGGGGGGACGACGCAGGTGGTCGAACAGACCACGTTACAAGCCCAGGACAGGCCGGTGAACCGAATCGAGCTGAAGGAAGGCGCCACAGTGGAGGATTTGGTCAAGGAATTGCAACGCACCGGGGCAGGGGCACGGGACGTGATTTCCATCCTGCAGGCGATGAAAGAAGCTGGTGCGCTGGACGCCGACCTGGAAGTGCTGTAATAGCAGGAAACCGGGGCACAAGGGCCGAGGAAACGAGGGAAGAGGAACGAGGGCCGGCGGAACGGAAATGAGGGAACGAAAAACAGCGGCAGGGAGTGAGGACTTGGGAGCGGGTGCGTGCAGATAGGATCGATTGGCTGGGGTCGAACGGTGGGGCAGGCGGAAACTGCGCCCTCGCCACGGCTGCTGCGGGCGGCGCACGAGTTCGAAGGACAGATGATGCAAGAGTTGTTGAAACCGATGATGCGCGGCGATGTGCTGACGGGGGCCGAGGACGACGATTCGGATTCCGGCGCAGGATCGGGCGGCGCACTCGGCGAGTTTGCCTCGGAAATGTTGGGGCAGGCCCTCAGCGAGCGGGGTGGGTTCGGGATTGCCGACCGGATTCTGAGAGAACTCTCTCCTTCCGGTAACCAGCACGCAGGCGGAAAGGTAACCGGTAGATTGCGCAAAAATACTGTCATGAAAACTTCCCAATGACTGGAGTGATTAGCAAACACGCCGATAGACCCATAAAGGAGCAATGCGTATGGATATTCGCAATAGCCTGGACGGATTACGGTCGCTGCTGGGGGTAAATCCAGCGGTTTCTTCGACGCCTCAGAGCACGAACAGGACAAGTACGGCGGGGAGCGGATTGGACACCGACCAGGCGACGCTGAGTGAAGCGGCGAGCCAGGTGTCGCAGGCGGTCACGGGCGAAGGTGTGCGCACGGACAAGGTGGCGATGGTGCAGGCGGCTCTGGCCGCAGGAACCTACGATGTGCCGTCCTCGGCGGTGGCGTCGAAGGTGGTAGACGCCATGCTGGCGGCTGGCCAGTAATCCGGGCAGCGCGCGGGGTTGCGCAGACACGGCGAGGCGGCTTGAACGGCTGGACGGGCAAGCGGAACGGGTCGGCGAATGAGGCGGGAAGGGAAGGCGGTCGATGCAGGAGCTTGAGACGTGCGCGGCGGATCCGGGACACCGTGTAGCGAGTCCAGAGCTCAAGGAACTGGTGGTGGAGGCGTCGCGAGCTCTGGTGCGGCTGGACGCGACGCGGCTGGAGGAACTGGCGCTCAGCTGCGAGGCGCTGAACCGAAGCCTGGGACCGATGAGCACCGAGGAGCGGAGGAAGATGGCGCGGCAGGTACGCGAGGTCAAATCCGATATGGCCGTGTTTGCCCGGGTTCTGGAGGCGACGCGGGCCAATTGGAATGTGATGAACCGGCTGCGGGAGCTGAGAGCGGGGCAGCTTGAGTACACTGAGCGGCAGGCGCGGGGCAGCGCAGGAGTGGAGGCCGGGTATGGGGACCATTAGCTCCGCGTTGAGCTTGACGACCGGTGCTCTGGATGCCGATCAGGCCGCTTTGAACGTAGTGGCTAACAATGTGGCTAACGCCAACACGACCGGGTATACGGAAGAGACTCCGACCTGGAAAGAGAACGAGCCGATCGAAGTGGGCGGGGTATCGGTGGGCGATGGAGTCACGGAGAGCGGCGCCGCCTCGCGGCGGGACCTCGTGCTGCAGGAGCGGCTGGATCAGCAGCAGCAACTGGAATCGGCGTCGGGCACGCGGTTGGCGGCGCTCAACAACATCCAGGCGCTGTTCACACCCGATTCCGGCTCGTCCAGTTCTACTGCCGGGGATATCGGCAGCGATATCACAAGCTTTTTCGACTCCTTTTCGTCGCTGGAGAGCGATCCGACGGACAACGCACTGCGCGAGCAGGTGCTTTCGTCGGCATCGACGCTGGCCGGCGACATTTCGGGCGCGGCGAGCAGCCTGAACGCGCAGAGCGCGGCTATCGACCAGGAGGCGACGGGCATGGTGAGCCAGGTAAACTCGCTGAGCAGCGCCATCGCACAACTGAACCTGGAGATCGAGTCTACCTCTCCGCATGCCGATGCAGGCGCATTGGAGGATCAGCGGCAGCAGGACCTGAGCCAGCTCTCGCAACTGGTCGGGATCAGCCAGGTAACGACGGAGAACAACGGCCTGTCGGTGACCACAACGTCAGGGCAGTTGCTGGTCTCAGAGGGGCAGAACTTTCAACTGACCACGGGAACGGTGAACGGCGTTACGGACTTCTTCGTAGGCGGAACGGACATCACCTCGCAGTTGGCTTCGGGCGGCGGGCAACTGGGAGGGTATTTAACGGCGCGGAACATGGACATTCCTAATGCGATGTCTTGGCTCGACCAGCTTGCCTACAGCGTCTCGACCGAAGTGAACGCGCAGAACAACTCGGGCGTGGATGCCCACGGGGCCACAGGTGCGGCCGTTGCCGGTTCAACGACCGGAGCGATGACACTGGACATCTTCTCGCCGCCTCCGACTTACGCCGCGAACCAAGCTTCCGGCGGAACGGATGTTGCGGGCGCGGCCCAGGCCATGAGCGTGGTCATGACCGATCCCAACCTGATTGCAGCGGCTGCCCTGGGAAACGGGACCGGGGACAACTCCAATGCTGTGGCGATGGCGGACCTTTCCGGCGGGCCGATCGTAAACGGGCAGACGCCCATCAACTACTACTCGAACTTTGTCTCCACGCTGGGCGCGACGGTTTCCGAAGTACAGACGGAGAACACGGCGCAGAATGCGTCGGTGACGCAGTTGCAGACGCAGAACAATGCGCTGTCCAGCGTGAACCTGAACGACGAGGCGGCGGCGATGTCGACGCTGGAGAACAGTTATCAGGCTGCGTCGCGGGTGTTCACGCTGCTGAATACCATCATGGCCTCGGCGCTGAACCTGGGCGTGGAGACGGCGGTGGCGTAAAGGCAGCCTCTAGCTGCTAGCTACTAGCTCGATCGTGCAGGTGGGAGGCTTGCTTCGTGATTTTAACAATGAAGGAGCCCGATGTTTAAAGACGAGCCGGTGAATCCGAAGAGCTGGAAGCTAGAGGCTAGAAGCTAGGAGCTTGCGAAATGCGAGTTGATCCGACGTACATTACGAATCTGGTGGGCTCGCTGGACCAGACACAGACGAGCGAGCAGCTATTGAGCGCGGAGCTGTCGAGCGGCGTGAGCATCACTTCGCTGAGCCAGAATCCGGTGGGCTCGGGCGAGAATGTGCTGCTGCTCAACCAGATTCAGCAAGACGATTCGTTCACCCAGAGCTCGAACCTGGTGACGGGACAGTTGCAGGTGGCGGATTCGGCGCTGGGCAGCGTGGTCTCCGAGCTGACGCAGGCGATCTCGCTGGCGACGAGCGCCAACAACGGGACGATGAACGCAAGCGACGTGAAGTCGATCGCGAACCAGATTTCGGGAATTCTGGAAGAGGTGCAATCGCTGGCCAATACGAGCTATCAGGGCCAGTACATTTTTGCCGGCGGAAAGACGACCGCGGCGCCGTTTTCGACGTCGACGGCAACATCGCCGGCGGTGACCAGCTACGCCGGCGACGAGAACGTGAACTTTCTCGAGCTGCCCAACGGGCAGAAGATCCAGTTGAACGTTCCGGGCGATCAGATTTTTCTGGGCAGCGGGGCGAATAACGGGTCGGGTAGCGTCTTCGGTGCGTTGAATGCGCTGGTGGCCGACTACGCGAGCGGCACGGTGAACGCGCAGCAGGCGGCGAGCGACACGGCGGCGTTGAGCACGGCATTGAATTACGTCTCGCAGCAGCGCGTGACCGTTGACAACTCCATCACGCAGATCAGCGCGGCGTCGGGCGCAGTGACCAGCGAGAAGACGCAGCTAACGGCCGCGCAGACCGACCTGATGCAGGCCGACATTCCCACGATCGCCACGCAGCTTTCGCAGACGGAGACGCAGCAGACGGCTCTGGAAGATGTGATCGCGCAACTCGAGTCGCCGTCGAACAGCCTGTTCAGCAAGCTGCAGGGATAATGCCGTTTCCGGCCCGTTGCAGTTCGGCAGCGGAACTATACTCTAGCCAAGAGGGTTCTCTTTGTTTGCTGCGCTGCGTTTCTTGTGGAATGCGACGCGGGGCCACCGGTTGGCTCCGTGGCGGAGCGAGTTTCTGCGCTGGCGCGTGGAGACGTATTCCGGCCAGCGCGCCGAGACGCTGACGGCGAAGAGCGTGATGAGATTTTTCTGGACGGAACGCCGGGAGCTGCTGAAATTCCTGCGCTGGACCGGCCAAGTAGAACGCGAGGCGCGGAAGCGTGCGTGAAGCTCATCGGTCCAATCCATTGAAGCTGGGGTGCTTTCCCGCGTGAGATTGTGGTTCATCGGCTCGGTGTTTCCCCTTGTCGCGATTTCTTTGCTAGCAGGAGTCGCCGCAAGAGCACAGCAGTTGCCCCCTATCGAGCCTCCCAAGCCGATGCCGGGCCAAGAAGCCGAAGGGCCGAACCTGCGCGTGACGACGACCGAAGTGCTGGTGCCGACGCTGGTGGAGAAGAAGAGCGGAGGGATTCTGTACGGCCTGAAGCCGGACGACTTTGTGCTCGAAGACAACGGCGTGCCGCAGAAGATCAGGGTGCAGCCGGAGCTGGATACGGCGCCGATGGCGCTGGTGGTGGCGGTGGAGGAGGGCGGGGCGAGCGTGCTGGAGTTTGACAAGCTGGCGAAGATGGGGCCGTTGCTGGATCTGTTTCTTTCGGATCCGCGCAGCGAGGTAGCGCTGGTGGGATTCGACTCCGTGCCGCATCTAATCCAGGACTATACACATGCAGGCGGCCAGGTGAACGCCGAGTTGCAGCAACTGCAGCCGGGCGACGGCGGGGCGGCGATTCTGGACACGGTAAATTACGCGGTGACGTTGCTGGAGACACAGCCCAAGGAGTATCGGCGCGTGCTGCTGCTGATTAGCGAGGAGCGCGACCACGGCAGCAAGCATACGAAGCCGGTGGACTTGATCAAGAAGATTGGCGAGAGCGATGTGCTGGTGCTGAGCGTGAGTTATTCGCCCGCCGCGGCGCAGTTTGCGAACGACATGAACCGAACGAATTATGAGGAGACTTCCGCGGCCGACCTGCTAGCTCCGCTGCTGATGGCGCTGAAGTCGATCAGGAAGAATGTGGCGAAGGAGATTGCCGAAGAGAGCGGTGGCGAGTACGCGACATTCTTCACTGACAAACGGTTCGAGGCGCGGGTGATGACGGCGGCGAGGGATGCGAGGAACCGGTACCTGATTACGTTCAGCCCATCGGACCCGACGCCGGGGTTGCACGCGATTCGCGTGCGGACGGCGCAGGATTATGGCGCACGGATTGTGGCGCGGGCGGACTATTGGCTGGGTACGGGGGGCAACCAGTAGCCAGAGATATTCGATATATATCGTGGAGTCGCGAATTGGTTGCTTTCGCAAGGGCAGGGTTCATGTTAATCTTTTTGTAGACACTGAAGAGTGGACACGAGAGAAAAAGTGAGGAGTAACTGACGCCGTGCTGGCGACTGAAAAGAAAACCGACCTGATCAAACGCTTTCGCACCCACGATACGGACACCGGATCGCCGGAGGTCCAGATCGCGATTCTGAGCGAGCGGATCAGCGACCTGACCGAGCACTTCAAGACCCACAAGAAGGATCATGCCTCGCGGCGTGGGCTGTTGATGCTGGTGAGTAAGCGCCGCCGCCTGCTGGATTACCTGAAGACGCACGACACGGACCGCTATCGCGACGTGATCGGCAAGCTGGGAATCCGCAAGTAATCCGAAGAAAGCTGACGTTGAACCGGAAGCATTCAGACCGGACAGTGGTCACGGTCCCCATACAACATGGCATACCGGACCCAGGCGCGCCGGGCGGGCTCGAAAGAGCAGCCTGGAGGGCGCAGAGGTATTTTGCGTGCGCGTGGCGCGCATTCCCTCCACAAGTTTCCCAAGTGAACAAACGAAGAGAGGACAAATATGTCTACGAAGCATGAAGTAGCCGTCGAGCTAGCGGGCGGCAAGCGCCTGGTGTTTGAGACCGGGCGCATGGCAAAGCAAGCCTCAGGCGCTGCGCTGGTAACGACGGGCGAGACCGTTGTGCTGGCCACCGCGGTGGCGTCCCCTGATCCCAGGGAGGGAATCGATTTCTTCCCGCTGACGGTGGATTACCGCGAGTACACGTACGCCGGCGGAAGGATCCCCGGCGGATTCATCAAGCGCGAAGGGCGGCCAAGCGAAAAGGAGATCCTGACCTGCCGCCAGATCGATCGGCCACTGCGGCCGCTTTTCCCCGATGGATTCCGCAATGAAACACAACTGATCGCGCTGGTTCTCTCCGCAGATAAGGAGAACGATCCCGATGTGATTGGGATCAACGCTGCAGCCGCGGCGGTGGCGCTTTCGGATATTCCGTTTGGCGCTACCGTGGGCGCAGTGCGCGTGGGACGCGTGAACGGAGAGTTTGTGGTGAATCCCACATACGCGGAGCGCGCTGCGACGACGGTGAACATCATGGTGGTTGGCCACAAAGATGGAATCGTGATGATCGAGTCGGGCGCAAAGGAAGAGACGGAAGAGATCATACTGGCGGCGATTGAGTTCGCGCACGAAGAGATCAAGAAGATTGTTGCGGCGATCGACGAGCTGGCGGCGAAGGCCGGCAAGCCGAAGCGCGCATTCATGGCGCCGGAGTTCGACGAGGCCTACTACGAGGAGCTGAAGGCCAAGATCGGCGATCGGCTGAAGGACGCTCTGGACACGAAGAAGCACGAAAAGATTCAGAGCTACGCGCTGGTAGACGGTATCAAGAAGGAGCTGGCGGCAGAATTGCCTGCCGACGATATGGATGCGAAGAAGAAGCTTGCGCACTATTACGAGATGCTGCGCGAGCGGTTGTTCCGCGAGCAGGTGACGAAGGAGCGTATCCGTCCGGACCGGCGGGCATTCGACGAAATCCGGCCGATCACGATTGAGACGGGCGTGCTGCCACGGACGCACGGATCGGCGCTCTTCACGCGCGGCGAGACGCAGGCGTTGGTGACCGCGACGCTGGGCACGATGGACGACAGCCAGCGGCTGGAGTCCTACGAGGGCGAGCAGCGGAAGAGCTTCATGCTGCACTATAACTTTCCTCCGTTCAGCGTTGGTGAAACAGGACGTATGACCGGCGTGGGACGGCGCGAGGTGGGACACGGAGCTTTGGCCGAGCGTGCGATCAGTGCGGTTTTGCCGGGAGCCGACGAGTCGCCGTACTCGATCCGCATCGTGAGCGACATTCTGGAGTCGAACGGATCGTCGTCGATGGCTACCGTTTGTGGAGCGAGCCTGGCGCTGTTCGATGCGGGCATCAATTTGAAGGGCGCGGTGGCCGGCGTGGCGATGGGATTGGTGAAGGAGGGTGATGACTACGCCATCCTGACCGACATCGCGGGCGCGGAAGACCACTACGGCGACATGGACTTCAAGGTGGCCGGAACGCGTAAGGGAATTACCGCGCTGCAGATGGACATCAAGATCGGCGGGCTGACGCGGGAGATACTGCAGCAGGCGATGGAGCAGGCACGGCGTGGGCGGCTGTTCCTTTTGGACAAGATGGACGCTGTGCTGGATGGTCCGCGTGTGGAGCGCTCGAAGTACGCGCCGCGCATCGAGACCGTGATGATTCCTACGGACAAGATTCGCGACCTGATCGGCAAGGGCGGTGCGACAATCCGCGGCATTGTGGAGCAGACGGGTGCGAAGATCGACGTGGACGACACGGGCAAGGTGAGCGTGGCGTCGAGCGACGCCGAGGGATTGAAGAAGGCGCTGGCCATAATCAGCGACCTCACTGCAGTTCCTGAGGTGGGCAAAACGTACCTTGGCAAAGTGGTGCGCATTGCGGAGTTCGGCGCGTTTGTCGAGATCTTCCCGGGCACGGACGGGTTGCTGCACATTTCCGAAATCGCGGAGCATCGCGTGAAGGAAGTGAAGGACGAGCTGCGCGAGGGCGACCAGGTGATGGTGAAGGTGCTGGCCCTGGAAGGCAACCGCATCAAG